>OLZF01000019.1_pt1 | contig 153522 bp, 101 predicted proteins | sample 1674391 | NCBI WGS metagenome assembly OLZF01 (sample SAMEA103958166, study PRJEB25191) | human gut metagenome | biome: human-associated habitat [ENVO:00009003]; feature: intestine environment [ENVO:2100002]; material: feces | place: Germany | collected 2013/2015
TGAAAGAAATCCCACATATCCCGAAGCGTGTCAGGTGTTACCAAATCCACGTCAAGGATAAAGCCCTTTTGTCCTCTCTTCGTTGCCCTTACATATAGTTCATAACGTGCTAACGCACGTTGTACTACTCGAAAGTTCTTGATGCGAACTTCTGATAATTTATGCTTGACAAGAAATTCAGCAAACAAATCCAGCAAGGTGGGTTTGGTTTCCGCTGCAATCTCTTCTTCTGTTTTATATCTGTTTGGATGATGATATTTGTCTATGAGTGTGCTTAGCCATTCGCTGTCAGCTTTCGGTGTGTACTCTTGACTTATCAGGTTGATGATGTTCTGTACTTCGTTGTTCAGTGCCAGTTTCTTTTCTTCATGAACAAGGGCTACTCTGTCTTTATAACCTTGCTTCTCGCTACTCCAGTGATTTGGGTTAATTGTCAGCTCACTGGCAGCTTTAATGTCCTTTTTACCATCTCTTAATCGGAAATAGATTGTAGCTACACTATTGGTGTCGTTTTTACTTGCGGATTTTCGGATAAAGGCTGTTGCTTTCATAATCGGGATTTTTAGTAACGGTACAAATATATAAATTGTTCCCAAATTGTTCCCAATCATCCCGAATTTATTTCAATCCGATTAAATAGAATTAACTAAGTGTGTGTTTGTAATGTATTGAATATTAGTGTATAATGCTTTATTTTTCTTTGATTTTCTATTTAATAGGATTGTTCCCAATTTATATATTTCAAATGCGGTTCTGGGCAGAACTGTTTGCCGGATTGGGAGAGGAGATTCCCCAGGATATTCCCGGAACGAATCCCAACGACATGGCACGCGATCCGCAACTCAAAGAGGTCGCCCGCTGCTATTGACATGGCTCTCCCCAAAAGGGCTGCCCGATAAAGGCTCCCAGCCTGCATGGTTGCGGAAAGACTGCGGCAAACAGGATGGCAGCGGAGGCAATAGCGGCAGGATAACGCTCCGGGCCGGCAGGACGATCTTCCACGGCAGATCTGACATGGCCGGACCTACGATCTTCAGGTTGTTGTCCATCGTCGCACGGGATCTTTTCATTCGTTGATCAATTCTTTGTCGACCTCCTCGGCTGTCACCTCTTCAGTATCGGGATAGGTGAAGGGAATGCGCGCGGCAAGCAGGAAGGCGGGAACCGTGGCCAGCAGCGCCCACATGAAGAAGTAGTGATAACCGCCCAAGCTGTCGCAGAGCCAGCCGCTGATCATACCCGGAAGCATCACGCCAAGGTTGGCAAGCGACGACCCGAAAGCATAGTGAGCCATCTGGTGCGAACCAGGCGCCACCTGCTGCATAATAAAGAGTGTAAGCCCCACGAAGCCAAATCCGTAACTGAAATATTCGAACACGATGGCTGCGCAGATCAACACGGGACTCGAAGGCTGAAACCATGCCAGCAGCGCATAGACCATGAACGGAACGTTGAAGATGCAGACCAGCGGGAACAAGGCTCGCCGCAGTTTGAGCCACGAAATGAAATAGCCGCCCAGAATGGACCCCACGACGAAGGCGATCACGCCGAAGGTACCGTAATAAAGTCCAATCTGCTGTTCGGTAAGCCCCATGCCCTGCTGATCGAGCGGAGCGTTGAGGAACAGCGGTACGATCTTGATGACCAGACCTTCGGCGAAGCGGTAGAAAAGGATGAATGCGAAATAGATCCAGATATATTTCTTCTTGAAGAATTCCAGAAAGATGCGCTTCGTTTCGCGCATGGCGCCGCCGAAACTGTCGGCATGGGCCGTCGCGATGCCGCCTGAAGGCAACATACGGATATGATACAGCCCCAGCAGAAAAAGAATGCCGCCGCAAAGGCCCATCACGACCATCCACGCCTGCACGATTCCGACATGATCCTTAAGCGCACCGGCCAGATAGACCAATCCGCCCATGGCGAAGACCTTGGCGATGTTGTAAAAGGCTCCCTGCCAACCAATAAATTTAGCCTGCAAATCCTTGGAAAGTTCGGTGATATAGACGCCGTCGGTGGCGATGTCGTGTGTCGCGCCGCTGAAAGCCACAACCGTCATCAGGGCGATGACGTAAGGGAAAAAGTTGGGAAACGGAAGCGACATGGCAACCAGCGCAAGTCCCAGCCCCGAAACCAGCTGCGTGATGACGACCCAGAACTTCTTGGTCCTGAACATCTCCATCAGGGGACTCCAAAAGGGTTTGAGCGACCACGGCAAAATAATCAGCGAAGTCCAAAGCGTAATGCGGGCATCGTCGATACCCAGCCCTCGAAACATCAGCGTTGCCACCATGTTTACGATAATGAAGGGGAGTCCCATCGCAAAATAGAGCGTGGGAACCCATGCTAACGGCGACACTTTTCGGGAATTTGCAGACATCGGTTCTTTTTAGGTTTAGGTTAGAATTGATAGAAAGACAGATCAACTTTTTGCAGCCGCAGAGGTTGTTGCTCCCGTTCTGCACCTTTGTTTCTATAAATTTGTTATTGTGAAATTCCGGAGTTCACGATCCTGACCGAGGACAAAAGCAGCAAAAAGCCGCGATACGGCCAAACGCCTATTCGATCGGTTTGATCTCCGCCTCCCACCCCGTCAGCGTCGAAACGTAGGGAATCAGCAGCATCGCCATCTTGCGATGTCCCGCATAATTGGGATGGGCCGACGATCCGAGTTCGCTCCCGTCGTTGCAGTAGCCGGGCAGGATAGCCGCGAAATGGAGGTTCGGCACGACGCCGGACTGACACAAGTCGCGGATATAGGTGAAGGCCGGTTCGCTGACGCGCGGCGCCACGCAGAGGATCGGCATTTCGTCGCCGTAAGCGCCGCGCAGGGTTTGCAGGATACGGGTATAGGCGGCCGCAAACTCATCGCGCGAAGGATGCGGCAGGGTCGAAAAGTCGTTCGACCCCAGATTGATGACGACCAGATCGGGACGGTACGGCGACGCCGCGAAATCCCACGCCGGTTCCGCCGCCTCGTCGAACGTATTGGCGACGCGGTCGGCCATCGTATTCTGCGAAGTGGCGTTCTTATCGCCGTAATTGCGTGCCGCACCGCGTCCCGAATGGGCGATCAGCGTATAGTCGGCGCCGAAATAACGGGCGATGATGCAGGCATACGCCTTGTTGCAGTTCTCGGTTTGAGGTTTGAACGGCTCGTCTTTCGAAAGCCCCTCGGTCCCGTAACCGCAGGTCAGCGAATTGCCGATAAATTCGATATGCCGTCCGGGCGCGGGCGCCGCAGGCAGCAGACGCCGTCCCCTGTCAAGCAGGAAGGCATGGATCGTCGTGCGCCCCTGCTCGCCTTCGGTGCGTTTCTGCATCCGCACGGTATGTTCGCCGCGCCCCAGCTTCTCGGCCAGCACCACGACCGAATCCGTCCCGAACGTTGTAACGACACCGGCGTCGCGGCCGTCGACGGTCAGATTGTAGTAATTCTTTTTCGTATCCGAAACGCGCATCGCCAGCGAGCCGCCCGTAAAACGACACTCGAAACAGGTTCCGCTCCAGTCGAAACTCACGTCGCCGCCGTTTGTCTGCGTACGTCCGACATAGCGCACCTCGGACGACGCGGCGGGCGCCTCTGTCCGCTCCTGGGCGGAAACGGCGCCGGCGCACAACAGCGCCAGCACCGCAAAAATCAGCCGTCGGTTCATTGCTTCGCCTCCGCTTCATAGGCGCTGACGGCCCGCTGCAAGGGTCCCCACCAGTCGCGGTTGATGATATGTACGATGTCGAACACCATCAGCCCGTCGGACTCGCGGAGATTCATCTCCACGGCCCGCTTGAACCGGGTCGTATCGCGTTTGTAATCTTCGACATACATACCGCCGAAGAAGGGCCTGCCGCCCAGCAGACGGCGCGAATAGCGGCATCCGCCCTCAACGCTGAGGTGGTCGCCTTTCGACATCTCGCTGTCGGTCTCGTTCTTATGCAGGCCGTTGCTGCGGCGGTACTCGTCGACGGTCACGTTCCAGTAATAATTGCCGTTGGTGAAAATGTCCAGCAGTTCGGCATATCCGTAATTCTTATATTCGGGCGTGGCCCATGCGAAGTCCTGCGAAGGATCGTACGTATTGCTGGCCCAATTGACGCCCACTTCGAAATAGGACGGATACCACGCGCCCGTATAAGCGCCGAATTTCAGACCGGGCTTCACGGCTTTCAGCTCCTCTTTGGTGCGTTTGAAGAAGTTGTAGATCACCGACGCGCGCCACTCGATCCACTGCTTGAAATAAGGGCCGTCGATACGTCTCCAGCCGCCGTCGCCGTCCTCCTCCCACGCATAGACATCCTCCGGAAAACGATCCAGTTTTTTCCCGATATAGGCCTCGAATTCTCTGCGTGAGAAATCCGAAAAGTCGGACTGGATATTGTCATAACGGCCGCGGTCGAGCAGCAGACCGTCGAAATCGTACTTCTGCGCCACCTCCTTGAAAATGGCGATTTCGTGATCCTGAACGGCGGGAAGCGCGGGATTGGCGAACAGCACCTTCTTGTCCGGAATCTCCAGCTGGGGCATCAATCCCCTACCGGGAACATAGTTCACGGCCTGCCATTCGGGATGACCGTCGTAGATCAGTCCGCGGCGGAATACGCCGTTGCCTTCGGCAAAGGTGTTGAACGAACCGTAAATCTCCAGTCCGGCATCGTGCGCGGCATCGACGAAAGTTCCCACAAAGTCGAAATCGGGACGGGTAAAACCCTTCCACTCACGAACTTGCGGCGCATATTCGCTGGGATACACCACTTCGCTCGAAGTGCCCTTGACGTCGAGCACCAGCGCCGTCATACCGGCCTCCCGGCACTTGTTCACATAATAACGGATCGAATCGGGGTAACTGAAACGCACCCAGTTGGCCGAACAGTCGAGCCACATCAGTTTGGGTTTCACCCCCTCGGCGGCACTCCGACAGCCGGTCGCACCTGCCGCGGCAAAGGCCAGCAGGCATACAGTCAGCAGTTTTTTCATGGAAAATTAAAAGCTATTTTCGTTTGTAGTTTCCGTAAATATCGACTTCGGCCGCATGGAAAGGATCGGCCACCGCGTCGATCAGCAGCGCGCATTCGAGTCGCGTGAGCGGACGCGCCGGATCGTAACCGGAGAGCAGTCCGGCGGCGGCGCGCTCCGTCTGCGCCGCAATGTCCCCGGCCGGCTTGCCGAGCGCTTCGGCCAGCATCGCCGTCAGGAGCGCCCCGTCGACCGGCGTTTCCCGAACGGAGGAGCGTACCGACGGATAGACTTCACGCAGCCCTTCGCGCAGTTCGGATTCCGCGATCGTCCGATCGGCGTCGAACCATGTCTGGTTCTCCCAGCCGACATTGGCTCCGCGCCCCTTGAGGATTCCGGTCACGCCGATCCGCTGCATCGCCTTGAAACGCGGATCACCGGCCGGCAGGTCGAGGTACGGCAGCAGGTAGCCGCCCGCATCGAGCACCGCCTCCTGCACCCTGCGCACCGCAACTTCGGACGGATCGACGCCCGCCGCCGCGGCCAACGCCGCCAAGGCTCCCGTTGCCTGCCCGATCTGCAACACGACGGGTTGCAGGCGCGTGGAGCCATTGACGAGGTTGGTTACCGAAACCGATTTTTCGGCTACGAGCAACCCCGGAAATCCTGCGGGGATCACGATGCCCAGCGGAAAACCGTACGAGGGAATGGGATGGAAATAGAGGTCGGGCAGATCGTCCCAGCCCGAATAACGGGTATGATGCTGGTCGACCGGATAATCGCCCACGCCGACCGCCGTACGGTAAAGCGTTCCGGCGTAGGGGTCGGTGATGTCGTTGAGCGTAAAACGCACGGCGCCGTGAATGCGCCGCGACTCGCGGTGATAGGGAATGAACGGCAGCCGGTCGTCCGTAGGGAACTCGTCGTCGGCCAATCCCAACGTATTGAATCCCAGCTCATGCTGAAGGAAATAGACGAATGACAGCGTATGACTCTTGGCCCTGCGGACGGCGTCGGCCCGCTCTTCGGGCGTCATGTCGATCATGTCCACGTAGTAATCGTTGCCCTCGATCGGCCAGTTGATCATGTATTTGCCGTTGGGCAGTTTTCCGTAAGTGATCATCATCTCGCGGGACCACATGCGATGCGGCTCCTTCGGAGCGACGCAAAGATCGTTCACGCAGCAGCAGGCAAAAAGCGACGGATCGTACCCGTCGGGCCGCGGAATCGTGACGTCGCGGCCATAATCCTTCAATACGGCGACATAGGTCAGGTCCTGCACGATGCCGTTGGCTTCGGCCGGGGCAATATCCTCGTGCGTGACGGCCGACGAATCCATGCCGACATCATAAGGGACGCCTACCATCCGGGCGACGTCGCCCAGCTCCGTCGCATCGACGAGCACGTCGGCCTCGACCTGCCGGAGCCGGCCGTCCCGCCGGACGCCCAGCCGCCATACATCCTTTTCGCGCTCGGCCGTCTCGGCCGCCGAACGGTACCACACGGTGAGATTCGGCTCCCTGGCGACGAGCCGCTTGAAAATGCTGTCGCCCACCGAGGGTTCGAACAGCACGTTGCTGACCCACCCCGTCATCAAGGCCGAATCGCAACCGTAATGCCGGGCCAGTTCCGTTCGGAACTCGTCCCAGATGCCGCCGCGCAGGCGGTAATTGCCGTCGGTGGCGCTCACGCCCGCCGAGGTGAGCATGCCGCCGAGCCAGTCGAACTCCTCGACGATCAAGGTTCGCGCCCCCATGCGGGCCGCTTGCAGTCCGGCCGCCGTTCCGCTCGCTCCCCCGCCGACGATCACCACGTCGTAACGCTCGGCGGAACCGCATGCAAACAGCCCCAAGCACGCCAGCAGCTGCAAATATTTCAGTCCGGTAAATCTCATATTCGGTCGCTTATTTTAAATCGACTGCGGCCCGGCTGATCCGCCCGAAGCGGTCCGTAGCCGACACCTCGACGCGCTTCGCCCCTTCGGGCAGCGCGACGCGGTAATAGTGGTCCGAAATCGAAGGGTAAATCCATTTATGGTCCATCTGACTGGTGTCGGAATAGAGCTGTTTCGCGGCGGGATCGTAAGCCTGAAACCGCTCGGCGGGACCGACCGGCACGCCGTCGATCGTAAATTCGACCTCCCACGCCGGGTCGCTGGCCCAGACGTTGGCCACGGCGTACCCTTCGAACTGGGGATATTCGCGGCCGCTGTAAATTTTCATCTGGTAATCCGCCGGATAACCCGTCGATTTGTAATACCAGTCGATCCGGTCGCCGTTCACCTCATAGACGCCGTACCCGGCGGGCGTGCCGTCGGTGCAGAGCGGTCCCTGCCACCATGCGCCGCTCAGGGCGGGTGTCACATGCTCGTAGAGACCGGGGGCGATGGACTGGTTGAAGGTCGTATGGGTATGGCCCGAAATGATATGCGCCCGGTAGGGTTTCAGAATTTCGTAAAGCCCCCTGTGGTTGGTCATCGTCGATCCGGCGCGGTCGTAGCGGAACTGCTTGCGGTCCTGCTCCTCGCAGGTCGAAGGAATATGCAGGCAGACGACCACCGTCGAACCGGGCTGCACGCGGGCAAGGTCCTTTTCGAGCCAGCGCATCTGCCGCTCTTCGAGATAGCCGATGTAAAAATAGTCGCGCCCGATGAAGAAGTTGTCGTCGAGCACCACGTAGTGGATGCGTCCGACGTCGAACGAATAGTAGACCGGGCCGTACATCTCCTCGAACTTCGAGAAGGAGGTTTCGTAAGAGCGTCCGTAGACCTCCATGTCGTGGTTGCCCATCGCGTTGCGGAACGTAATTCCCGTACGCTCCATCACCTCGTTGTACCGGCCGTAAAGCGAATGGTCGTGCGACACGATGTCGCCGCAGCAAATGCCGTGGAAAGGCATACCGCCGTAACTGCGGACCGTGGCGGCGATGTCGTCGGCCGCCGCCGCGAGTTTCGCAAACTCCTTCGGCGCCCATATCTGCGGATCGGCGATGGCGATGAACCCGTACCGCGAGTCGTCGCCCGCACGGCGGAGCAGCGTGAAATCGCAGGATTTGCCCTCGGCGGGCAGCGGGTGGAAATAGCGCACCACGCCCTTTTCCACCGGAGCGTCGTAGCCCGCAGGCACGCAAACGAAGACGAAGCGGTTGTCCGCACCGGCTTCCAGTCTGTAATTTCCTCTTTTGTCCGTGCGCGCGAACTCTTCGCCGTCGGAGACCCAGACGCCTTCCACGCCCCGGCCGCCGCAAAGGACGCGCCCCCTGACTGTGACGCTGCCCGCGGCCCATGCGCAGACGCACCACAGCGACAACAGAATTGTCAGTAAATATCTTTTCATCGTTCCGTATTTTAGCGCTGCTTGCATTGTTCGAGAATCTGCCAGCACTGGAACAGCCCGCGCGGCACATGGAAACATCCCTTCCATTTTCCGCCCTTGAGCGGCAGCAGCACCTCGCCGCGGCGGTTCAGGTAACCGAACCATTCGGGATGCTCCGCGTCCTTGAAATGCGCCCACGTATATTCGTGCAGTTTCCCGAACCACTCCAGACACTCCTTCGATCCGGTCAGCTGATAGCCCTTGATCATCGCGATCGCCGATTCGATATGCACCCACCAGAGCTTCTGATCCCATTCCAGCTCCACACGGGGCGCGCCCTTGCGGTCCAGAAAATAGAAAATGCCGCCGTACTCCTTGTCCCAGCCGTATTCGGCGGTATTGAGCGCGATTCTCACCGCTTTGTCGATCAGCGCACGGTCGTCGAGACGCACGCCGAGGTTCATAATGAACCACATCGCTTCGAGCGAATGTCCGGGATTCATCTGACGGCCCTCGAACGTATCGGAAAGCTGTCCGTCCTCCGTGACATTCTCGACGATCAGCCCCAGCTCTTCCCGGTAAAACACCTCCATCACTTCGTGCAGACACTCCCCGATCGTGTCGGCCAGCAACTGCTTGTCGATCATCGGCTCGATCTCCAGCGCCATGTTGCAGAGGATCATCGGCAGAGCGAAACTCTTGAGCGAACGCGTTCCGGGATAAGCCTTGCACCACTCGCCTTTGGGATTGGCGCGTTTCTCCAGAATCCGGTCGAAAGTCCGCTTGGCGATCAGGGCGTATTCGTCGCTGCCCGTCGCAACGGCGACCTGCGCAAAAGCCATCGCCGCGAACGTATAGGAGAAAATATTATAGGGCTGCACCAACGGGCGGCCTTCGCGCGTCAGCGCAAAATACCAGTTGTAGTTGCCGTCGTGGCCGTATTTGCGCAGGAACTCGGCTCCCTGCACGGCGCATTCGAGCCATTCGGGACGACGCTCCACCTTGTTATAGAGCATGGCGAACATCCACACTTCACGACCCTGCAACCAGATGAATTTGTCGGTATCGTAGACGCTGCCGTCACGATTGAGACACGTAAAATAGCCGCCGAATTCCCTATCTTGTGATTTTTCGAGCCAAAAAGGCAGTACACCATCCAGCAATTCGGTTTTGTACTGTTCCGCTAATCTTTTGAAGTCCATAATCTTATCTTATTTATATTGTTACCTTGTCCAGTATCGTTCGATCTCTTCGAGCGTGCGGCCCGACATCTCCGGCACCGCCTTCCATATCAGCAGCATATAAGGCACGCACATCGCGGCGAAGAGGAAAAAAGTCCCCGCCGGCGTCAGATTCGCGAGCATCCACGGCGTAAGCTGCCCGACCAGATAGGTCCCCGTCCAAAGCGAGAACCCCGCGATCGACATCGCCACGCCGCGCACACGAATCGGATACATCTCCGACAAAAGCACCCATACCACGGCGCAGACGGAGATGGCGCAGCAGAAAACATAGCACAGGAACGCCGCCAGCAGCACGCCGTCCGGCAGTCCGAGCCGCTCCCCGGTCAGGAAACAGGTCCCGATAAGCAGCAGCGACAGCACCATGCCCGACACGCCCCAGTAAACCAACTTCTTACGCCCGACGCGGTCGATGATCGCCAGTGCCAGCACCGTCGTCAGCATATTGACCGCTCCGACCAGTATCTGGGCGAACAGCGAGTCGCTGCCCGACCATCCGGCCCGCTCGAAAATCGACGGCCCGTAGTAAAGTACGGCATTGACGCCCATGAACTGTCCGAGAATGGCGATCGCCGTGCCGACAAGCACCGCCGTCCGGATGCCTTTCGACAGCAGGAGCCGCCACTGCGGGGTCTGCCCGCCGCCGACGGCCGTTTCGATGGCCGCAAGTTCCGCGGCGGCTTCCGTCCGGTCGCCGTTGATGCGGCCGAGCACACGCAGAGCGCGGTCCGTCCGTCCGCGAAGCGCCAGCCAGCGCGGGCTTTCGGGAATGAAGAAGATGATGACGAAAAAAAGCAGCGCCGGAAGGGTTTCGGCCCCCAACATGCCCCGCCACACTTCATCGACGAAGATCCGCTGCACCCACGCCGTTCCGAAACCGGCGGTCTGTCCCATGCGGAGCAGCAGGTAATTGACCGTATAGGCCGCCAGAAATCCCATCGTGACTGCCAGCTGGTAAAACGAGACCAGCATGCCCCGGCGGCGCGCCGCCGACACCTCGGAGATGTAAAGCGGCGAGACGATCGAAACGACGCCGATGCCCAGCCCGCCCACGATCCGGTAGACGACCAGCTGCGTGAAATCGGCGCAAAGGGCGCATCCCACGGCCGACACCGTGAACAGCACGGCCGAGACGAGCATCGTCCGCCGGCGTCCCAGCCGGTCGCTCAGCACGCCCGCACAGAGTACGCCGGCGATCGAGCCGGCCAGCGCACACCCCACATACCACCCCTGTTGCAGGCTGTCCAGCCCGAAGCGGGCCGTCACCAGCTCGACGGTGCCCGAAATCACGGCCGTGTCGTATCCGAACAGGAGTCCGCCCACGGCAGCCGTGACCGCAAGAAAGAGCATGTACGATATGTCAGCGCGCTGTTTCATGGAGCATTCACCGTTTCCGGTAAGGGTTGTCGATTTTAAAATAATCGCAGTAGCGATCGTAAAGATGTCCCGCCTGCGGATAGGCCGAATTGGGACTCATGAAGTGCGAGAATTCGAACGTGATGACGTTCTGCATCCCGGCCCGCCGTGCAGCGTCCAGCTTCAGCAGCAGTTTCTCCCATTTGATCGGCAGGAAGCGGATCGGCATGTCGCGGTCGAACGACTCGATGTTGGTCCAGCACTCCATGCCGTATTTGTCGGCCAGCGCCTTGTTCACCACCAGATAATCGTACAACTCGTGGTAATCGACCTGCCCGTCCTGAAACGCGAGGATGTCCACCGCTCCGGCGACATTGCCCAGTATCTCGTTCCACTCGCGACGGTGCTCTTCGACCGAAAGGGCCTTGTCGCCCGCCATCACCTGATCGGTCTTGATGCCGTGGATGTAGGGCGAAATCATCGTTTTCAGGCCGCCCGAAACCGCCTTGGCATGGCGGCCCACTTCCGCATAGATGCGCGACATGTTTTTGGTCCGGCGGCTGATCTCCTGCGACAGATACCACCCCTGAAACGACTTGTGATGTCCGTATCTGGCCCACACCTCGTCGATCAGTTTCAGGTTCAGGTCTATCTCGCGCCGGAAGAGCCCCTCTTGCCAGTATTTGCCCGAATCGTACATGCCGAAATAGAACGCCATGCCGTATTTGTCGGCCAGCGTGAGGAACATCTCCACCAGATCGACCGGTGGATAGTACACCTCCTCGCTTTCGAGCAGGCACTCGAACGGCGCGGCGATCCACCGTCCCAGCCCGGCGCGGATCAGCACCACGGTATTGATCCCCATGTTTTTCATCGCCCGGAAATCGGCGTCCCACTCCCTGACGCCCCAATTCTGGTGGGGAATGTCCCAGCTCACCTCGTCGAGAAACGTCGCGCGGACAGGAATCGCTTCGAGGATGCCTTCGGTTCTGAAATCCCCGTCCGACAGGCCGCAAGCTGCGTCGCCGCCCGCCGCACCCTTCGGGGAGCAGGACGCCAGCACGACTGCGATCAGCACAGCCAGCGCTGCCGCAAAACCGCCCGGTTTAAGGTTATGTCCGTTCATCGGGTCTCTATTCCAAGGTTTTCAGATACTCCATATAGCGGTCGTACAAGTGCCCCGCCTGCAGGTAGGCCGACTGCGGACTCATAAAGTGCGAGAACTCGAACGTAATGGCGTTCCGGTAACCGGCTTGAGCCGCCAGCCCCATCTTGAGCCGCAGCTTCTCCCATTTGATCGGCAGGAACTTGATCGGCATATCGCGGTCGAAGGTCTCGGAATTGGTCCAGCACTCCAGTCCGTAACGGTCGGCCAGTTTCTTGTTGACATTCAGGAAATCGACCAGTTCGTCATACTCCACATGGCCGTCCTGAAAGGCGACGATATCCACGGCGCCTTGGATTCCGGCAAAGATGGCGTCCCATTCGCGCTCATGGCTTTCGAGCGTCACAACGTTCTCCTTCGAAGTCGACGCATTGTACTGGCTGACGTTCTTGCTGCCATCAATATAAGGGGAAATCATGGTCGGAAGACCGCCGGAAACCTCCTTGCAATAGCGTCCCAGACTCGCATACAGATCGACGATCTTGCCGGTATTGCGGCTGCACTCCTGCGAAATATACCATCCCGCAAAGGATTTGCAATGCCCGTAACGGCTCCACGCCTCGTCGATCACACGCCTGTTCAGCGCCACCTCCTGTTCGTATTCGCCGCGGTCCCAGTACTTGCCCGAATCGTAGAGTCCGAACCAGAAGTTCATCCCCCACTTGTCGCTCAGGCGCAGGAACATATCGACCAGATCGACGGGAGGTTCGTAACACCCCTCCTCGGCCGTGAGCACCCGCGAGGGAAAAGTCTGCCAGCGGCGGTAACCGCAGCGGATCAGGATCACGGTGTCGATGCCTGCTTCGCGCATGTAGCCGAAATCACGGTCCCATTCGGCTTCGCCCCAGTTCTGATGGGGAATATCATGGCTGATTTCGTCGAGAAAAGTTCCTTTTATTCGCATAACTCATTTATTTAAAGTTCAAATTCAAGTTCTCCAAAAAAGCCTGCGGTTCGTAAAAAAGACCGTAACGGCCATAACCGCGGCCGTGACCAGCACGCCCCGCGCCACGCCCATCCACGGGCATAGCTCGGCAAAGGCCTGCAAACAGGGCGACAGATGCAGCAGCGTCAGCAGGGGCATGATGAGGAATCCGGCCGCCGTGTAGGCCACCATCGGATTCTGCCCGCATTTGACCAGCGCCGAAAAACGCACATTCAGCCGCCTCATCGCGATTCCGGCGGCGATCAGGACAAACGAAGCCAGCCCGGAGGTGACGAAAAAATAGCTGAACGTCGCGTAATCCTTCTTGATGCCCCCCTCGAACGCCTCCAGCGCCAGTCCCAGCCCCAGCCAGAAAAAGCCCCAGCCGAAAAGCGAACGGTGCAGTCTTCCGGTCGCGGAACCGTCTCCACGCAGCAGACGCCGGAGCAGGAGACAGAGCAGGACGCCCGCCGCGAGATTCACGACCAGCTGCCGTGCGAAAAGCCCCCACATATTCAGACATATCAGCGTCACGAGCAGGACGAGGGTCCAGACCTCCCGCCGCCGGGACGCCCCCGGCGCATCTTCGCCGCCGTGCGTCATCCATTCATAGATACGGTCTCCCGCAATCGTGCCGGGAATGATGATACAAAGGTATTTCAGGTAGTCGAAGCGGAAAAGCCACGGCACAGGCGACCAGTTCCACAACGCTTCGTTCCACAAACCTTCGACGCCGCTGCCCAGACGCAGGGCCGCCAGCAGCGCCAGCACCCCCAGGCGCGCCAGCAGGTTGTTCCGCGTATAGAGCCACACCAGGCTGCCGAAGAGCGCCATATTTGCAAGGACCAGAATGATGACGTCGCTCCGCTCCGCCGAGACGGGCAGCCCCCAGCCCCACCGGGCGGCCGCCAGCAGGGCTGCGATGCCGGCGACGCCGGACAGACAGACCATGCGGTTCTGCCGGTCCGAAAACCGGTCAATGCGCATGAAGAGCGCACAAAAACAGCCCCAGCCCGCCAGTTGCAGCAGCGAGGAACCCCATCCCGGCAGCGTTCCCGTCACCCCGGAACGCAGGTTGGCGAGGGCAACGGCGAAAAGCGCCAGCAACGCCCACCTGCGCACCACGACCGTCAGGACCAACGCCACCGATTCACCCCGCTGCTCCAGCCGCTTACGCAGGGCCAGCGGGAAAGCGGCCCCCATCGAGAAGAGGAAAAACGGGAAGACCAGATCGACCCACGTAATTCCCGGCACCGACGGATCGAAACGGAACGACGGTGGCGGCACCTGCGCATGGAACAGCCATGCAGGAAGTTCGGCGTGCCATAGGATCTGTCCCGACAGCACCATTCCCACGATAGCCAACCCTCGCAGCAAATCGACCGCATAAGCTCGCTTTTCCATCTGCAAGACGTGTTATTTCAGGTATTTCTGTTTCTTGAGGTAATCGGTCCAGATCACATACCCCACGGGGTGGAGGTGGATTCCGTCCTTCGTCAGGTCGATGCGCAGTTCGCCGTCGGCATCGGAAAGCAGCGGCACCAGATCGACGAACGTACACCACGGCTTGGCGTCGCACAACTGCACCAACCGCGCATTGAGCGTCCGCACCTGCGGATTATGCCCCTTGAGTCCGGGATAGGCCAGCCGCCGGGTATTGACCGGCAGCACGCTCTGAATATAGAGCCGGCAGCCGGGAACGGCCTCGTGCACCATGTCCGCCATGCGGGTGATGTTCATCACGATCGTATCGACGGGCTGTCCGCCCGTCAGGTCGTTGATGCCCGCCATCAGGAAGATTTTGCGGGGCTTGCTTTTCAGGATGTCGGGCAGACGGTCGATCATGCCGAAGGTATTGTCGCCGCCGATGCCGCGGTTCTCGACGTCGCCGCGTTTGAGCAGCAGGCTCCACCACCCCTGCTCGGTAATGCTGTTGCCGAGAAAGACGATCGCCCCCTGTTGCAGCCCCTCTTCGTCGTGGGCCGCACGGCGGGTATCGTAGTAGGCGTTATGGAATTTCTGCGCCGAAGCGCCGGATGCCGCGAAAAGAGCGGCCAAAAACAATATTACGATGCGTTTCACAATCAGTCTTTTTTAATTACGCCGTCGATACCGGTCTTGACATAAGACCACTGATCGGCTTTTTTCAGGTGAATCATATCAAACAGGAAATAACCGTCGCAGGCATTGATGCAGGCGGTGACCGAGGCGGTGATGGCCCGGTTCTCCTCCTCCTGCGGCACCTTGTCGTCGGCATCCCAGTTTCCCACGTCGGGGCCGCCGGCCACCATCGGGCACGCTCCCATCGTACGCTCCTTCGCCAGCAGGCAGAATCCCTGCATGGTCCATTCGGTCGTGCCGTAAACACGCGCCGGAGAGGCATAGGCCCCGATCAGCATCTGGTCCATCAGGTCAGCATAGCCGTAATCCATATATTTTTTCGTAGCCCATGAAAATTTGGACGAAGTGTCGTAATCGGGGCTGGCCCAATTGACGCCCACATCATAGTAGCTGGCATACCAGCCCCCGACGTATACGCCGAACTTGACCGACGGATTGACCGACTTGACGGCGGCGCGCGCCTTCTCCATAAAGTCGTGAATCACCTTCGCCCGGAATTCGAGCCACTGCTTCATATGCACAGGCTCCGGCGAGGGTATGCCCGAAGTATGGCCCGCAGGCAGAATGTCGGCGGGGAAGCTGGCAACCGACCGGCCGATATACTTTTCGAACTCCTTGCGCGTATAATTCGAGAAATCGCTGGTAAATCCGTCGAAGCGCCCCCGGTCGAGGAAGATTCCCGCCAGTCCGTCATAGGCCGCGAGGTCCTTGAGCATCGAACAGAGATACTCCTGCACTTCGGGCAATACCGGATTGAAGAACTTGGCGGACTGCGAAGTGGACATGATGTTCGTAATGCCGCCCGCCAAATTCAGATCGGTCGTCCATGCCCGCCTGGCCTCCTCCCGAAAAACGACTCCGGCGCCGCCCAGCGAAGTCTGGTTGCCCCCCGTAAAGGTATTGATCGCGGCGTGAATGCGCAGGTCGAGCGACTTTCCGGCGTCGATAAACGCCTGCAGGTAGTCCCATGTGGCCGTGCGTTCGACTTTGGAATATCCGCCCGGCAGCCATGCGCCGAGCCACTCCACCTGATCGACCACCGACGTACGGAAAAGCACGTCGCCGGTAGTAGGCCGCACATCGACTACAATATCGGTGAATCCGGCCTCCCGGGCCTTGGTCAGATCGCGCAGTATATTCTCCTTGCTGTTGGCGAAATCGGGAAAGTTGGCGGCGGCATCGACCCAGATGAACCGGGGTTTCTCCACCCCCGGCTCCGGATCGGGATCGGGGTCGGGATCGGGCCACTCCCATTCGGGTTCCTTCGAATCCGAACCGCACGAAACAGCCCCGTATCCCAGCGTCAGCGCCGCCAGAACCGCCGCAAACCATTTGATATTCTTTTTCATCTTCAAAATTATGCTTGTTTTAGGACCTGCATCCCCGGTCAGAGGGATGCAGGCAAAAGGGATGTTACTTGTCGACACAATCCCACTGTTCGGCACGGATATAGTTGGTATTTCCGCCGATCCAGTAAAGATAGAGATAATAACCGTCAGACGACTGGCTCAGCAGGATATCGCAGCTCGCCGTTCCGGAAACAGCCAGATATTTAGGCGTCGACGCATAGATCTTGGCTTTCGTATTGTCGAACGTCCCGGTGAAGAGATTGCGGTCTCCGACATCGAGCAGGATGGCACGCGATGCACTGTAAGCGAAGTGCGAACCGCCGAACACGGCGACGAACGGACTCTTATTGAAGACGGCGCACGACACATTGGCAAAATTCGAATTGGCGTCGTTCGCGCCTTTGTCGATAAATGCCACACGCGAATTGGTCGCTCCGTCGATCCACTCCGCCCCATTGGTCGAATAGCTGGCTTTGAAATAAGGTCCGGTAATATCCGTCGACAGATATTCCACATCGACATTGCCGCCGTTCCAGAGTCCGCAACCCGCAATCGTAACCTTTTCGGGAGTACCCCAGACGCCATCGGTCACGATGATACGGACGAACGAACTCCAGTTTGCGGGACTTGCCCAAGCCCAGCAGTTGATCGTGACGACGGCGTCTGCGTCTATATCGCCCTTGATCGAAATCTTGCTGCCGATCTTACCGCCCGTGGCATTCGACCAGGTCATGACCTCCTTCGGGGTATCGGTAACATGATCCAGACGATAAATGGTCTGCGACGCACCGTTGGCGGCAATCGAACACATCACGATATGGTTGGCTTCATCCGAAGTGATAGCGCCTCCACCGAGATTGATGCCGCCCATATTCACCGTTCCGGCCTTGACACCGGTAAGCTTGTTGACATAAACGATCTCGCTCTCGCCGGAACAAATAAGCAAGTGATCGCCCAAAATGCCCAGCGTATAATTCGTCGTTCCGCTCATTCCGTAATCAGTCTTGAACGTTTCGGAAACGAACAGGTTCTTCTGACTGCCCGAACGAATACCGGTCGGAACCTTCGCCGGAACCTCTTTCTTAACGGTGTAAACCGTCTTGCTTACCCCGTCATACGCAGTGACGGTCAGCTTGGGCGACGCATTCCAGTCGATAACCGTCGTTGCCGGATCGGGTGAAATCGTAGCATGATACGAAAGCCGGTAGGTTCCCGTACAAGGTTCGATATTACCGGCTGCGATCAGCGACACCTCTTTGGTTTCCTGATCAATGATGGCGCTCAAACCCTGCGACGGAAGCGACAGCTCCTCCAGCAGACAGGCTTTGCTCTTCACGATCTGCCCCCTGACTTTATAAACCTTCTTTTGCTTGAGCTGATCGGTAACCGTAATATAGTTGTCCTCGTTCAAATTCATATAAAGGACCGCAGGGTCTACCGTAACATTGTCGTCGAGATTCAGGCTGATGCGCATTTTGTCGAGCATCTTACCGCTCACGACATCATCGCTGCTCTCCGGATAAAACCACGGAATCTCGACCGTGATCTCATCGCTGCCCTCCGCCGGATATCCTTTGAATTCGCCGTAAAATTCGGCTGCCCCCTCGCTATTGTTCTTTACGAATTGGGCGGTTACGCTGTTGATGCCGTTACGCGACACGGAAGGCAACAGCTCGTCGGGCTGGTGACAGCCCGCAAAGAGCAGACCGGCCGCCGTCAGGAAAGAAAATATGGTATTTTTCATAATTGTAATTCAAGATTTATTTCCACTCGTCATACTGTTCGATAGCCGAGTTGTTCGCCAACTCATCGTAAGGAATCGGGAATACGTAGGTCTTCGCTAGGAATTTACGGTCCTGTAAATCACAATCCACATACTCGAATTTGAAAGCGCCCTGATGCGGCGTGATCTTCAGTCCGTGCACACGGTAACCGTTATACTCCTTGTCGGCGAGTTTCCAGCGACGCATATCCCAATAGAGGTGCCCTTCATACGCCAGCTCGATCTTGCGTTCCTGACGTATCGCTTTGAAAAGATCGTTCCCCGAAAGGCCCGAAAGAGCGGGCAGATTCACACCGGGACGCTGTCTCACGGCATTGACATCCTCCAAAGCGGCCCCCGAAGCGCCCAAACGATAGTTCGCCTCGGCACGGATGAGGTAAATTTCAGCCAGACGAAGTTCCACCCAAGTCTGCGTGCTGACCTTGATAACCGAGAAATCGGTGTGGCTTTCATCGAGGTATTTGCGCAGATAATAACCGGTAGTAGTACGTCCCTTCGGATAGGTGTCGCTACGATAATCCATATACTGCCCGTAAGTACCTCCAACGCTGTTGGTCATTGTATGCCCCTTCCATTGCGCTCCGTGATAAAGAACCGTCGCAGCGAAACGGGGTTCCAGCTGATCGTAAGGAGGCAACTCAGTCGTCTCGCCGTGCCATTTGCTCCAATCTACGGTTTTGCCGTCCTTCGACTGATACGATTCGACCATCTCCTGCGTCGGGCAGCCTTTACCTCCGTCGTTGTCCATATCGCCGTAAGGAACATAGTCGTTATCGAAAGTATGATTGGGACCCGTTACCAGATAGTTGTATTCGAGAATCGACTCACTATTCCCTCCTTTGAAAGCATCCTCGTACTTATCGGTCAAAGAATAGACCTGCAGCTTGAAAACCGAATCCGCCGCGTCTTTGGCATCCTGCCAGCGTTCGGCATAAAGCATCGTCCGTGCAAGCATGGCCCAAGCCGCGCCGCGCGTCACACGCTCCTTGTTGGCCGCGTCCCAGCGCACCGGCAATACCGAAGCCGCATACTTGAGGTCCGAGGCAATCAGATTCCAGGTCTCGGCGGCAGAGCTGCGGTCTTTATTCTTCTGGAGATTCATATCCGTATAGAGGATTACCCCTCCATGCCGTTTGGCCAACTGAAAATAGACGAATGCGCGGAAAAAACGGGCCTGCGCCTCAAGTTTAGCATTCTCTTCCGCCGAGAACGTAGAATGCTTACGCATGGATTCCAAGAACTCATTGATACGGCGGATACGCTCATATCCACTCGTCCACGCATCGAGCAGGTTGCCCGTCGACGACATCGTTTCAGGCGTAAACACGTAATTATTGGAGTCTCCGGCCTTATTGCCCGGAACGTACGAACCGTATTTGAAAGTTTCGGTAAGTCCCTCGGTCAGATTACCTTGAAACTGGGCGGAGCCGAACTGTCCGTAACGGTCAATATACGGATAAAAACCGTTAAGGTAAAGCGTCGCCGTGTGTATATCGTTCCAAACCACCTTGTCCGAGATACTGTCATGCGGCGTGGTATCGAGGAAATCGTTGCAACCGACTAAAGAGAACGTCAGCAACGACATCATGGCTATTTTAATTCCTGTTTTCATAATTTCTCCGTTTTTCATGTTAGAATGCCAAGTTTACACCGAACGAGAAGATACGCTGCTGCGGATAATAACCGTTCGACACACCGGGCTGTTCAGGATCAATGTTGAATTTGGTCAGTTCACTGACAGTCCAAAGGTTCTGTCCTTCGAAATAGATACGCAGACGGTCGATGCCGATCCGGCTCATCCATTTCTGCGGGAAGGTGTATCCGATCTGCAAATTCTTCAGACGCAGATAATCGCCGCTGCGATACCAGAAAGTCGAAGAATAGGCATTATTCGAACTGGCCTGCACGATACTCAGACGCGGAAATTCGGCATTGGTGTTATCTTCCCGCCAAGAGTTCTCCACAAGGTATTTCGGCGAATTGCCTCCGTGATAGAACGGCTTGGTCATCTGCGTGTTGTCCATGATTCCTCCGCTGTACACACCCGTCAGAGCCACATCCCGGCCCAAGCCTGCCTGAAACAGGAAAGAGAAGTCAATGCCTTTCCAATCACCCGAAAAAGAAAGGCCTCCCACAAATTTGGGATAAGCGGCGGCCCCGACATAACCGCGGTCCTGTTCATAGGAAATCACACCGTCGCCGTTGCGATCGACATACTTAATATCGCCCACACGAACGGCTTTACCCACAATCGTCGGAGAATTGTCGATCTCCTCCTGGCTCTGGAACAAACCGGCGGAGATAAAGCCGACCTGGGCGCCGACCTCCTTACCCGTAAGCTTGAGCCAATCGGGCGTATTGGCGGCATCGTTATAGTGCAGCCATTTACGCTTGGTGTATGTACCGGTCAGACTCACGTTGTAATTGAAATCTCCGACACGGTTACGGTGGCTCAAGGTAATCTCAAAACCCTTATGAGCTTGTTTATTGCTGTTTTCATACTTCGGATAATAACCGCCGAAAGAGCTGGGATAGGTGGCAGTCACACCACTCAGAATATCATAGATGTATTTATAGAATACATCGAACTCAACACCCAGTCTGCCACCCCACATGGACAGGTCGAATCCTCCGTTATATTGCAGATTCTTCGCCCATGTCAGATTCTCATTCGCCAAACTCGAAGTAAGCATTCCGTCGACACCGACGCCTCCGAGGACAACGGCCGGAGTATCCAGAAAGCCTAATGTATTCAAATACGAATAAGCGCTGATACCCGTCGTACCCGTAAGACCGATACTTGCACGCAACTTCAAGTTGTCGATCGCTTTGGAATCGAACCAAGGCTCATTAGATATTCTCCAACCGACCGATGCGGCAGGGAAAGGAGACCAGCGTTTTCCATCAACCATACCGCCGAACAGATAACTGCCATCATACCGGCACGACAATTCGACAAGATACTTATTGGCATAATCGTAATTGACACGGGCCGCGAAACCGGCTTTGCGCGCAACGGAGCTCATACCGTTGATCGACATCTTGTCGGGAATGCTGGCGTATTTGAGTTCGGCAAGTTCCTTGATCGAAAATCCTTCTCCGTAAGCGCTGAAATTATTGCCGTCGTTAGAGTAGGTCTCCATCAGCAGGATTGCAGAAACATTATGCTTCCCGAAGGTGTTGGCATAATTAAGCGAAGCGTTAGTCGTAATCTGCGTGTTGCGCGTAAGCCCCTCCGTCAGCGAATTTTCGGATTTTTTACGCGAATCCCAGTTTTCAGCATAGGAAATATTGCCGTCAAGAGTCGTGGGAAGCGTTGCAACCATCGTACGGAAAGGCGTGGAATAAATCTTGGAATAGGTCTGCGAATAGTCATAGGCCACCATGAATTTCGCAGACAAACCCTTCAGGAAAGGAAAATCATACTTAAGCGAAACATTCGACTGAAAATAGAACGTATTGCTTTTTGCATAACCCGACTCCTCGGAAGAAGCGAGCGGACTTACGGTAGCGCTCGAAGTATTGGTCGAAACAGGCAGCCCGTTATAATTTTCGGGCACGTAAGGATGCGCACGCATAGCCTGCTGCGCGATATTGTTCCAATCGGCGGGATCGCCCGAAAATCCGGGACGATTGCTGCGCTGCACACGACCGGCCAGATCCACGGCCATCGTCCAGTTCTTGGCGATCTTGGCTTCGATATTCGAACGGATATTAATACGGTCGAACGAGAAATTCTTCACATTGCCCTCCTGATCGAAGTAACCGATCGAAGTAAAGTACTTGATCCGCTCGTTGCCGCCCGTCACATTGAGGTTGTGCGACTGGTTGTACCCCGTACCGAAAGTCTTTTCATACCAGTTCGTATTGCCCCAGCCGTCGCTCGGATCGCCGTTGAGCATCATGTCGATCTGGCGCTGCGTGAAAATCGGCGTGTCTCCGTCCATTTCACGGGCTTTGTTATACCAATAGGCATACCCCGGACCGTCGAGCATTTCGAGCATTACGGCATTCTGGCTCAAACCGAAAGTGCCGGTGTAGGAGATCTTGGCCGGAGCGGCCTTGCCCCTTTTGGTCGTCACGATAATGACAGCCGAGGCATCCATACCGTAAATCGCAGCCGACGACGCGTCTTTGAGCACCGAAACGCTTTCAATATCATTGGGATCAATCTGGCTGAAATCGCGGGCTACACCGTCCACAATGTACTTTGCGCCGCTGCCTCGCACCAAAATGCTGGCGCCGTCGCTGCCGGGCTGTCCCGACTGCTGCAAGGCCACCACGCCGGCGACACGCCCGCCCAGCATATTCGTCACATTTCCCATCGGCGCCTTGAGCAGTTCCTTGCCGTCGATTTGCGAAACGGCGCCCGTAATGCTCGCGCGTTTCATCGTACCGTAACCGACGACAACGACTTCATCGACTCTGGCAGAGTCTTCCTTGAGAGAAACATCAATGGAGGTAATTCCCCCCCCCCACGGTTTTTCGCTCGGACACCATACCTAAATACTGGAACTCCAATGTGTTGCCAGGTTTAGCAGCGATGGAATACTGACCCTGGAGGTTGGTAATGGCACCCGTATTGGTACCTACGACGATAACAGTTACGCCCATCAGAGGGTGCCCGCTCTCATCCGTAACCGTTCCCGTCACCCGCGTCTGGGCGGAAGCCGCACCGACAACAAGCAATGACATCAGAAGCGCCATGCACTTCCTTGTCAGGGAATTCTTGAAAATAGAGAAGAACTCTTTCATAGAATTACATTTAAGGTTAAGTTTTTAGTTGTTTTATATTGGTTGCAGATCAGTTGCTTCCTTCGGCGATTCCGGCCGCCAGCTCCGACCACCAGCCGCGGTTGATGATATGGACGATATCGAAGATCATCAGTCCGTCGGTGTCGCGGAGCGCCTGCGCCACAGCGCGGGTGAATTGCGCTGCGTCGCCCTCGTACTGCTCGACGTAGATCGAGCCTGTCACGGGAACCACGCCGCAGGTGATTTTCTTCGCCCATTCGGCGCCGCCCTCGATGCAGTACCAGTAATTCTGTTCGTCGGACATTCCCGCTTCGGTACGCTGCCCCACGGCTCCGTTGGCCTTGTCGACTTCGGCTTTGGTAACCAGCGTATAGTAAAGTCCGGTCATATAGATGTCGAGCAGGTCGGCATAACCCGTATTCTTGTACTCGGGCGTCGCCCAATCGAAATAGCGGGCGGGATCGAACTGCTCGCTGGCCCAGTTGACGCCCACGTAATAATAGGTCGGGTACCATGCGCCCGTATAGTCGCCGATCAGCAGCCGGGGATTGATCTCCTTGAGCTGCCTGTGGGCTTCGGTCACGAAGTCCTTGATAACCGATGCGCGCCATTCGATCCACTTGCGGAACAGCGGGCCCTGCGACCAGCTCCACTTGCCGTCGGCATCCTGCGTCCAGCGGAGTATATCACCGGGATAATCGGCGACTTTCGTTCCGGCGTAAGCTTCGAAAAGCTCCTTCGACAGCGGACTGAAATCGGAGGTGATATTGTCGAAACGCACCCGGTCGAAGACGATGCCGTCCACATCGGGATACTTCCCGGCGAACTCCTTCAGAATCGCCAGCTCGTACTCCTGCACTTCGGGATTCGCCGGGTTGAGCATGCCGTTGTAGTTGCTCTTTATTTCGCTGATGGGCACGATTTTACCTTCGGTGTACACCTGCGACTGCCAGTCGGCATGATCGCCGTAGATGATTCCCCGGTCGAAATAGTTGTGACCGCCGGCAAACACGTTGAGCGAACCGTGCACGCGCATGCCCAGCTTGTGCCCCTCCTCGATGAAATAACCCAGCAGATCGTAGTTTTCAGGACGGGTCACACCCTCCCATTCGCCCATGTAAGGCGCTATATCGCTCTTGTAGAGCGTTTCGCCCATGATCGACTTCACGTCGACCACGACATCGGTAAAGCCCATGTCGTGGATTTTGGACACATAGTAACGAATCGAATCGGGATGACTCAAAGTCGCATAATTGGCTTCGCAGTCAAACCACATGTAAAGCGGTTTCGACGGCAGTTTTTCCTGCGCGCAGGAGACGGCAGCAAAGGCTGCCAGCCAGATGAGGAGAAGTTTCTTCATATGATTCTTTATGGATTAGTTCACTTCGGAGATGACGACCGCCGTCGAAATTTTGCGCTCGACGATCACCTCGGCGCTGCCCGTGTCGCTGGGACGGTTGAGCACCTTGCCGTCGCTGCCGACCATGGTCGAAGATCCGCCGCCGTCGAGATTGACCGCATCGACCGCTCCCAGTGCGATCAGCTTGTCGGCCAGCTCCGCCAGCGTAAATCCGGCGCTGCCCCGCATATTGCGCCCGTCGCACACGAGCAGGATCAGTTTGCCGTCCGCTGTGGCGCCGATCGCCGTACGCGGCTGACGCGAAGTCCCGGCGATGCCGCCGCCGTCGAACACCTCTTTCCAATAGTTCTCCACGGCGACGTTCTTCCCCTCCCGGACCAGCATCGGGCCGCCTCCGACCGCCTCCTGCGGAGTCCAGAGCGCCGCGCCGGGCGTCTTCGAAGTCGGCGGCGCGGACATATACGTATTCGTACGTTCGTCGTTGTCGAGTGCGGACGGGAAGGCATAAGGCTTGTTGCCGTCGTCGAGCACGCAGTAAATCCAGTGCGTCTCGAACCCTCCGGACGCCATCTGCCCGAACGAAGAACGCACGGGATAAACCGTCTGGTTGTTGCGTGTCACCGTCTGATTCTCGATCGACTTGACGGCACCGCCGGTAACAAGCAGGCTCAACGAATTTCCGGCCCACCAATACCCGGCATTGGTCGTCACACAGGCCGTTCCCCGGTTGGCCGAAGCGAATTCGGCATGAATGCGCGACGGAGTTTTCTGTTGAGGCAGATGCACGGCGTTGAAGCGCAGTTTGGGATTGGCTTTCAGATCGGCCACGGCCACGAATCCGAGGCATTGTTTTCCGCCGCCCAGATCGTCCGCAAACTCGGTTACGGTCAGTCCGGCAGGATAATCGCCCGGTTGAGGGTCGGGATCAGGATCGGGTCCGTCGGGAAATTCATAGTCGGGCGTTTTCGAATCGCTGCCGCACATACAGCACACGGCGCAGACGCAGACAGCAAGCAGAGCGAAGCCAAGAATTTTCAGTTTCATATTTCAGTCAGCATTGAGTTTTGGTTCGGACACCTTTTCTTCGTACATTTTAAAAATTAAGAATTTCGGGCAGGTCGCTTTTGTACGATTTGATTTCACCTTTTCAAAACAAAAATAGAAAGGATTCTTCCAATGTGCCTGATAATCCGAAGAGCAAAACCATTTAAAAAAGGCACTTTTTTATTCTCCAAAACACGTCAGCCGAAATATCAAATACAATACATTAAAACACAATGTATTAAATCCGATTATCATTCCACATATTTACAAAGCAAACTTTTTAAATAAAGCGATTATTTATACAATCTGTTTTTTATTTCTTTTCGATTTACTATTTTTGTCAGGCACACTAAATAATGGCAAGGACAATGTTACCTCCTTTTACATCCGCATCCCACGACGGCGATCTGGGTTGTTTTGTACGAAACATCATTCTGAACTCCATTTTTCAGAAAGGGCAATTCATCATTCCCGACATCGCCAGCCAAACCGGCTTCAGCGTCACGACAATAGCCAAGTATGTCTCCGAACTCTATGCGGAGGATATTTTGGAAAAGGGAGACTGCTTAAAGACCAATAAACGGGGACGAAATCCAGTCCTTTATCGGGTGAAATCCGAAACCTACTATTTTTTGGGTGTCGACCTCAAGCCTTTCGAGTTGATAATCGGGCTTATGAACCTTACGGGGGATATGGTTTGCATAGAGCGCATCACAGATTTTCGCTTCGAAAATACACATAATAAACTGGATGAAATATGTACGCATATTTCGCAGTTCATGCTAAAGTTTCAAAGTCAGAACGCCGGCAAAATAGCGGGCGTCAATTTCAATATTGGAGGGCGGGTCAATTCGCATTTAGGAACGAGCGCCACGATTTTCAATTTCGAGGAGACACGCGAAGTGCCGCTGACTCTTTTGCTCAACGAACGTTTGGGCATTCCGGTTTTCATCGAGAACGACACCAAAGCGATGGCTTACGGCGAGTATGTATCCGAAAACAATGCCTCGCAGGAGAATGTGATTTATGTCAATATCGGATGGGGACTGGGACTCTGCATTATCATAAATGGAGAAATATATTATGGAAAGGACGGCTATTCGGGAGAATTCGGACATATCCACATGTATGAAAACAACGTGATGTGTCATTGCGGAAAAAAAGGATGCATTGAAACGGAAATCTCGGGAAGCGCCGTTTGCCGCAAACTCGTAGAAAGAATCTACAATCACGAGGCGTCGGTTCTTTCTAAAAAGGTGTGGAACGGAAACATGATTACGATAGAGGACATTATTGAAGCTGCGAAACTGGAAGACCCGCTTTGCATTGAGTTGGTGACGCAGGCCGGGGGTGAGCTTGGGCATCAGTTGGCCGGATTGATCAACCTTTTGAATCCCGATCGTATCATCATTGGCGGCAGAATGTCAGAAATTGCTCCTTACTACTTTTTACAGCCTGTGAAGCTTGCCGTGCATAAATATTCGCTTCGGCTGATGACCCAACAACTGTCCATCGTTCCTTCGCGGTTAGGGGGCGATGCCGGAGTTATAGGAGCCTGTCTGATCGCACGAAAAAAGATGATATGGAACAAATTGTCGATATTCAAGAGATGAAAATAGTAAATGCCGGGAGCATCAAACAAACAGCCTCGCATTCGTGTCATATTTATTTTCGTCTCGAAAGAAACAGCACGGCGATTCCATCGCCCCGGTTAAATTCTCCGTCAGCGAAACGTTTCGCTAAATGCGGATTCAAGGAAAGCGGCAGGACGCCTGCAACGCAGGCAGCAATCCTCGCAGGTGGGGCAAGCGAGGCAATAGCGGCAGGATAACGCTCCGGGCCTGCAAGAGGCGAAACGGTTTCCGAAAAAACCGGAGGGGGGGGGTAATTAAAAGCCCGGCCTGCGAGGCCGGGCTTCTAATTATACAGAGCGTATGTTTATTTTATCTCGAATTGTGCGATTGCACGGACCGAACCCTCGACGGTAGACTGGCTGGAGAGCGAAACAGTCGCCATAGCCGCCTCCACGGCGTCGTAATAATTGATTTTCTTGGCTCGCGCACTACCCGTCAGCGTGGAACTCCAATAGGCAATACCCAGCATCTCCTGATAGCCGCCCTTATTGATAAGTTCGCCTTGCATATCGAAAAGAGTTGACAACTCGTCTCTTGCAGGCAGATACCAACCGTCGCCCAAAGCCAGCGCTGCGGCAAAAGCAGGATAATCGGCAGAATTTCCCCGAACGGCCTCCGTATTCGCCTTACCGTCCGAAATCGAATTCAGCGCAGCAGTAGAGGAGCCCCAACTATACCAATAATACGTACCGATCTCGTCGGACACCTCCGTACCATTCACCGAGCAGTCCTTCAGCGCAGCAATCTTACCGGATTGCCCGTCCTGTGCGGCCTCAAAGACGATGCCTTTAACATCACCGCCGACAGCGCCGTTAGGATAGATGTCGCCCACTTTATAAACATGCGGAGCAACGGTTCTGACCGTAACGTTTGCAATTCGCGTTATGCTTCCGGCATCAACAGAAAGGCCGTCGGCAATGGTGCGCGTTCTGGACCAAACAGGTTTGGGATTCGTTGAAGACATGACATCCAGCGCCAGATAGCCATAAGATTGGGCAGGAACGACAAAATAGAACGTGTTAGGCTCCCCACCCTTCACTTTATAGTTACCGAGTTCGCGCGAAATCGACTTACCGGCATTCGCCCCGATACGGAACGACGGCTCACCGTTGACGAACCTCACTTCACCGCTACCGGTAAGATTCGCCGTCGAATTGAGCGTAATCGAACCCAACGCAGCATCAGCATCGGTAGTCAGCGTAACGGCCATAATACCGCACAGGTTCTTAAAGGCAAACCTGACATTCGAAAGGTTACCGTCCTCCACCGCCGCATAAGCAGCCATCGGAGCTGCACCCTCGGCGATATTGTTCGAAGGCCGGTTTATATTGTTATTCTGCACCGAGTTCAGCGTAATCTGCTTCGAGGCGCTCGAAGAACCGTTGTACAAAGCATAGAATTGAGTTCCGTGGACACCCTCTTCGTTACCCACAACTTCGAAAACCGCATTCGGAGTATCCGCTCCGGATTTCAGACGGTACAGCAGCAGCCTCTCCGGCTCCTGCTCGCTCCAGACGGTAATACAATCGCCCGAAGACCAAAACGTTTTAACCTCTTTACCCGCACCGAACTCAACGTCTTCGAGATACGCGCGCGTCGCAGGCAGGCTTGCCGAGATCTCGGCCAGCGTGACGAAATCGTTATTCCCGGCCGGAGCGGGATTCATTTCAGCGACATTATCCGAGCAGGCGGACATCACCAATGCCGAACCTGCAATCATCCAAAGTTTTTTCATAATTTTACCGTAAATTTGGAATTAGACAATGTTATTCCCACTCGCCGTCTCCGGAATTATCCGTCATACCCCATCCTCCGGAAGCAGACTCTCCGGTCTCGGTCGACACGGCAAATCCCGCCTCGACCTTTACATCGACAATCTCAATTTCGGGGACCTGATATCCCCCTCCCTCTTTTCTGTAAGGTTCTCATAAGCAAATAATTATTCAAACAATAAATATAAGTGAAAAATATTTTCAGTCAAATAACATTCAACTTTCAGCGTATCGCATACAAAAACACCGCAAAATTAAATATTAAAATTATTTTTTGCAAATCAAACATATGCATCCATATCAGATATTTACATCTTTTTCAGATACAGGCGGCCAATCTGCAAATCGAATGCCATCCGGCTGGTTCATCAGACAATAAAAAAGACTCCCGGACAATTCCGCCGGAAAGCGGAAACGCCTGCACCTTCACGTAAAGCGACGGAGAAAAACGAAAGCGGCGACCGTGACGGCGAAAACTGCGTCAGACGATCTTTTCGACAGTGATGTCCGGATTTGCGCGCAGCAGGTCGATATACCCCTCCTCGCTGGCCTGCCCCTTGGCCCGGATGACGATCGTGGCGCGGTGCACCACTCCGTCGGAAGTGCGCTGGGTCTCGACTTCGTAGGAGATCACCGAATAGTCCTTGCTTTCGAGGCGCTCGAACATCGCGTCGATGAACTCCTTCTTCGAGGCCGAGAAGACGATCATCGTCCGGCGCCGCCCCAGTCCGCCGAAAACCAGCGTCAGCACCTCCAGTCCGAACAGCGTCAGCGCGGTGGCCGCTCCGGCTACGATATACATATGCGCCCCCGCCGCCAGGCCGATGCCCGCCGTGGCCCAGAGGCTCGCCGCGGTGGTCAGCCCCCGCACCAGCTGCCGGTGAATGATGATCGTGCCGGCCCCGATGAAACCGATGCCGCTGACCACCTGCGCCGCGATGCGGCTGGGGTCGAGACGCAGCCCGTCGTGGGTCGCCAGAAAATCCTCGAATCCGTATTGCGAGACAATCATAATCAGCGCGCTGCCCAGCGCCACCAGGAAATGAGTGCGGAAACCCGCATCCTTAACCCGGTATTCCCGGTCGAGGCCGATGATCGTTCCGCAAAGGCCCGCCACACACAACCGCACGATAAAATTCCATTCCATCTCCATAAGCACTCCGGGCTTCGCCCCGCAAAAATCATACATAAAATTCCGGCATTCCTCCGGGAGAGGTCCCCGGCCGCCGCATCCAGCTCCGCAAAACACGACCGCCGGCGCGTTCCGGGTCCATCCAAAAGTACGGGAAAAACCCGGCCGCCGCAAGACCGGACCGCCGCAAGCCCCGGCAAAGCCTCCCGACCACCCGAAAGCGTCGTTACGACACCAAATGTAAGAAAAAATCCCGGATTGCGAAGAATTTTCGGCGGGAAGGTTGCACTGTGGGAAAAATTTCGTACTTTTGCAGGCTATGTTTAACTAATTAACTATTTACGACAATGCCGAAAATGAAAACCAATGCCGCTGCGAAGAAGCGTTTTACCTTCACCGGCACAGGAAAGATCAAGCGCAAACACGCTTATCACAGTCACATCCTGACCAAAAAGACGACGAAACAGAAGCGCAACCTCTGCTATTCGGGAACCGTTTCTGCGGCCGACGAGGCCAAAATCAAGAACCTGCTCGTTAAGTAATTAACCCGCAGCATTTTATTAATCGGGACGAACCAGCCCCAAAGAATGCGGGAGAACCGTATCGCTGGCAGTCCTCCAAAAACTTTACAATATGCCACGTTCAGTAAACGCTGTCGCGTCACGCGCACGTCGAAAGAAAGTTTTGAAACTTGCCAAAGGTAACTTTGGTTCAAGGGGAAACGTTTGGACCGTTGCGAAAAATACGGTCGAGAAGGGTCTGTGCTATGCCTATGCACACCGCGCCCTCAAGAAGCGGACATTCCGTTCGCTGTGGATCACGCGTATCAACGCCGCCGTCCGCGCCCAGGGAATGACCTATTCACAATTTATCGGCAAACTCAACGCCAAGGGAATCGTCCTCAACCGCAAGGTGATGGCCGACCTGGCAATGAACGAGCCGCAGGCATTCGAGGCAATAGTTAAAGCAGTTAAATAGCCCTTCGCGAGAAGGGTTTTAGCGCGGCGGATACCTTGGTATCCGCCTTTTTTTCTCCGGAATTTTTCCAGGAAGCACCTCCAACCTAAAATAAACCGCATGAAACATCTGACCTTGCTCCTGACGACGGCCTCGAGCCGGCTGCACGCATTCAGCGGCACGGAAAGCGACAATAGGGACCTCGGCACCGGCGCGCTCAAACTTCACACCGACGGGCGGCAGTTCCGGCTATGGAGCGACAAAGCCCGCATGGGTTTCATCCTCCCTAAACTCGGATTCTAAAAAGACAGAACACATCGTGGAAAGCTGGAAAAAAACATTCGCCGTCATCTGGAGCGGGCAGCTGGCCTCGATCCTCAGCAGCGAGGTCGTGGCCTACTCGATCATCTTCTGGATGAGCCTCGAAACAGGCTCGGCCGAGGTGCTGGCTCTCGCAGCCATCGCCGGGATGCTGCCCCAGTCGCTGCTGGGGCCGCTCGTCGGGGTTTACGTCGACCGCTGGGACCGCAAGCGCACGATGATCCTCGCCGACAGCTTCATCGCCCTCTGCACGCTGGCGCTGACGGCGCTCTTCTGGCTCGGCGCAGCCCGGATGTGGCACATCTACATCCTGCTGGCCTGCCGCTCGGCCGGCTCGGCCTTCCACATACCCGCCATGCAGGCGTCGGTCCCGCTGCTGGCCCCCGCATCGCAGCTCACGCGCATCGCCGGAGTCAACCAGATCATCGCCTCGCTGTCGAGCATCGCGGGTCCGGCCCTCGGAGCGTTGCTGATCAACCTCACCTCGATCGGCAACATCCTGCTGTTGGACGTGGCGGGAGCCGCCATCGCCTGCATCTCGCTGCTGTGCGTCCGGATTCCCAACCCGGCGCGCGACACGACGCGCAAACCCGACCTGTGGCGGGAGTTCCGCGAAGGTTTCTCGGCCATGCATGCCATTCCGGGCATGGGATGGTTTTTCACGCTGGCCATCGTCGTATGGTTCTTCATCATGCCCGTCGGGGTGATGTTCCCGCTGATGACGCTCCAGCACTTCGGCGGAGGCGCTTTCGAAATGAGCCTGATCGAGATCGTCTGGGGCGGCGGGGCGCTCGTCGGAGGCGCCGTCATGGGCGCGCGCACCTACCGGGTCAGCCGCATCGTGCTGGTCAACCTGATGTATCTCGTCGTGGGACTCTCGTTCGCGCTGTCGGGGCTTCTGTCGCCTGCGGGATTCCTCTGGTTCGCCCTCTTCACAGCGGCGGCGGGCATCTCCAGCAGCGTGTTCAACGCCTCGTTCGTCTCCGTGGTCCAGACCCGGATCGAAGCGGGCATGCTGGGACGCGTCATGTCGCTCTACCGCAGTTTCGGGCTGCTGCCGGCGGCCCTCGGACTGCTGGGCACGGGATTCCTGGCCGAGAACGTGGGACTCACCACGACCTTCGTCGTCGCCGGAACGATCATCGTCGCGGTGGGCGCGGCGGGATTCTTCATCCCCTCCGTCATGCGGCTCGACCGCAACCCCTGATCCGCCCGCCCGGCACTTGCAAAAAAAATGAGGCGCGCATGGAACAACATCCATTCGCGCCTCGCAAGCAAGTCTGAATAAGCCCTTTTATCAATCCTTCGGATAAACGTATCCGTTGTAGCGAATCTTCTGGAAAACCGTATTGGTCGAACTGTCGTACGACCATTCGTAGGTCACCGACGATGCGGGGTACTGGGTCGTATCATACTCCAGAGGGGAGAGGAAACGACACTCCTGCGTTCCGCTGATGATCTGCATGCCGCGGTAAACGCCATTGATCAGCTCATAGCCCATCCCCACCGCCTGCGTCATGCCGGACGAATAGACGGTCGGACCCGAAGCACCGCCTTCGATCTTGAAATCCTTGCCCGAGCAGAGCGAATAGGCCAGGCTCGAATCCTCGGCACGCAGCGTATAGCGGCCGGTCCAGTTGGAGGACGCATCCACATTATCGAGATGGATACCGAACGACGAGGCTTCGATTATATAGGAATCGTCGCCGTCGAAATAGAGCGAAGTCTCCCCGCCATCGAAATTGAACGCCGCCCGCAGACCGGTATTCGTGTAAACGAACACCTTGAGATCCTGCATCTCGACGGTCCAGGGCGCAGAATAGGAGGATTGGTTCAGCACCTTCGCCCCGTTGGTTTTCACCAGCACGGAACCCGCCATGAAGAAACCGTCGGGCAGCTGGGCTTCGTCGCTGTAAGTGATCAGATAGTCTTCACCCTGCCGTTCGAGTTTCGTATGCGCGCCGAAAAGGGTTTCCCAGACCTTGATCGAGGCGTCGCCCTTTTTGACCACGATCTCCTTCAGGTCTGCGGACAGGACATCCTCGCCCTGCTTATCCGCTTCGGCCAGCAGCATCGCCAGGCGCAAGGCCGCATTGGCCGGCCGCATGGCGAGTTTATCCTGATCCGTCGCCATCTGATAGATCTGCCTTCCGGGCTGGACAGGGCGCATCTCCTCCCAGATATTGTTTTCCTTGATACAGCTCGTGAATGCGAGAGCCGCCAGCGCGATTGTTGCAATAAGTTTATTCATACGGTATGTTTGGTTAATTTATTCATATAAACGCACCCGGCGGCAATATACTGCGCGGATGCCGTAAAAAATTTCCCTTTATCCGATTTCCGTCCGGTATGCCGGCCTGCAGAAACCCGGCAGCGAACCTTTGGCGCGCCGCGTCGGGGTTTCCAGCTCCGGTTCGGGCGTGCGTCGGAGCTGTGCTGCCGCAAAGATAGATTTTTTTTCGCGTATGCGAAATCTATTTTGCCGTTTCGCCGCAAATTTGTATCTTTATTCCATGATGCTCCGACTGACGACACCCCTTTTTGCCGGACTGCCGTTCAGCCACACGCTGATCGCAAATTTCGCGATCAAACGATTATGAAAACACACAAACCAACCGTATTCATTCTTATGTCACTGCTCTCCATTTTCGGCTGCGGCCGCGCAAAAACCCCCGAATATCCCGCCGACCGGCTCTCCGCCCGCGACGGGACCGAATTCACGATCACCTTTTTCAAGCACGCTTCGCTCGCGATCTCCGTGGGCGGCAAATACATCTACGTCGATCCCGTGAGCGCCAACGCCGACTACGGCGCATTGCCGAAGGCCGACGTCGTGCTGATCACCCACTCGCACTACGACCACCTCGACGTGGCGGCCGTCGAGAAGCTGCTCGCCGCCGACACCGAAATCCTCTGCGACCGGACCTCGGCCGAAGCCTTCGAAATGAACTGCTACACGATGCGTCCGGGCAGCGTCGCCACGCCGCGCGACTATGTGAAGGTCGAGGCCGTCGCGGCCTATAACACCACGCCGGGCCATCTGCAATTCCACCCCCGGGAGCGCGAGGACTGCGGCTATGTGCTGACCATCGGCGGCACGCGCATCTACATCGCGGGCGACACGGAACCCACCCCCGAACTGCAGGCGCTCCGAAAGATCGACATCGCCTTTCTGCCCGTGAACCAGCCCTACACGATGACCGTCGACCAGGCCGTCGAAGCGGTGAAGGCACTGAAACCGGCGATCTTCTACCCCTACCACTACGGCGAGGTGGACGAAAAGACCGACATCGACCGTCTGGCCCGCGAGCTGGAGGGCGTGACGGAGGTCCGCATCCGGCCGATGGAATAGCGGACCCGCCCCTGTAAAACAAAGAGCGCCCCTCAAGGGACGCTCTTTTTCGCAGCGGGCCGCCCGCCCTACTTCCGGCGGGAGAGGATGCGCTCCACGATGAACGAAACGATCAGTCCGAGGCCGCCGAAGGCGAGCACCGAACCGCCGTAGACGATGCTGCGCGTTTCATAAGACTGGATTTCGGTCACACGGGTCAGCATAAAGCCGAAAAGCAGTCCGGCGCCCAGCCCCAGCAGCAAGCTGCCGATTTTCAATGCCCCGGCCGGAATACCCGGAGCAGTTTCGGGCGCAATCCGCATCGTAGTGCCTGTCCGCAGCCCCATCGGCACCAGTTTCAGGTAATCGATCAGCGATCCGGGTTCGAGTTTCCCGATAATCTCGCGCCGCTCACGGCGACAGATCAGCAGTTCGAAGAACTTGTAAATTCCCAGCGTGACGATTGCCGTCACCAGCGGGATAATGATAAAATCCATAATCTGTAAAATTAAAAGGTTTCCGATTCTTTTTTGCGATCTTTGCCCTGTTAGACGCCGAATGTGCAAAAAGGTTACAGACGACGAAAAAACACGGCCCGCGTGTAACCTTTTCCGCCGCGGCGCGTCTAACGGGATAACCATGCAAACGGAAGAACAGGAACTGATCCGGCGAATCGCGGGCGGAGAAACCGAACTCTGTGCCCGGCTGACCGACCGCTACGGAAGGGCGGTTTACACGCTGGCGGCGCGGATCGCCGGATGCACGGAGGACGCCGAAGAGTTGACACAGGATATTTTTCTCAAGGCGTTCTCCAGGCTGGACCGGTTCGGCGGGCGGAGCAGTTTTTCGACGTGGCTCTACCGCATCGCCTACAACACGGCCGTATCGCACGCGCGGCGCACGCGTCCGAAGTATTGCGGCATGGATGAACGGCGGCTGGCGGCCCTGCCCGACAGCGAGGCCGACCGGCTGGAGGAGTGGGCCGAAAAGCAGGAGCGCCTCGACGCACTGAACCGCGCCGTCGAACGGCTCGACCCCGAGGAACGGGCGCTGGTGACGCTGTTTTACTACGAGGACCGCTCCGTCGGTGAGTGCGCTGCGATCACGGAACTCTCGGAAGGCAACGTCAAGGTGCGGCTCCACCGGATCCGGAAAAAACTATATGTACTGGTAAACGACGAGATGAATGGAAAAGAGTGATGCGATACGCCGCGCGGTCCGGCAGGTCCCGGCCCCGGAACTGCCCGCAGACTTCACCCCGCGGCTGATGGAACGGATGCGACGCGAGGCCGCACGGCGCGAACGGCGCGAAACGTGGCTGCTGACGGCCGGGGGCGTCGGCTGCTTCACGGCGCTGATCTCCGCGTGTGTGACGGCGCTGTGGCCGGATTTCAGGCTGCGAATCCCCGACTTCGCCCTTCCCCGCCCCGAACTGCCGCACATCGAACTGCCGCGCCTCGCGCTGCCGGAGGAGGACAAATCGCTGGTCGCAATGTGCGTCTGCATCGCGCTGGCCTTTCTCGTGCTGCTCCTTGCCGACCTGATGATCCGCCGCCGCATCGCCTCCTCCCGGAACTGAAAAACGGGGAGACCTCCCGATGAGGTCTCCCCGTTTCCGATAACAAACCCGCCGAAGCTACTTCTTCGCAGGGGCCTTTTTGGGTTCGGCCTTCACCTTGATCGTGGCGAACCCCTTGACGATGTTCTCGTCGCTGTTCTTCGAACCGTCGTAAATCACGGTGACCTCCTTCTTCGGAAGATCCACCTTCACGTCCTTGATGCCCTTGCCGAGCGACGGAACGTTGTTCATGATCTTCTTCACGCAGTGTTCGCAGTCGATGTCCGTAACGAATACCGTCGTCACCTCTTTCTTCTGCGCCGGTTTGCCGGCCGCCATACACATGCCCGCGCCCATTACCACGGCCAGGCAAATCATCAGAATCTTTTTCATCTTGCTGTTATTTTAAGGTTTCGAAAATTTCATTATCCTGTTTCCGGGCCTCCCCTTTCAAAGGGAGGTTCGGAGGGATTGTCTGCACGGTTCCATACCGGTCTTCAAAACAGTCCTAATAGAGATTAAACCGTAAACCGACATAGAACTTGCGGCCCATGAGCGGTCCCCAGACGTTCATCGAGTTGAACTTGTAGTCGTAGGGGTCCTGCGCATTGAGAATCGGGTCCTTCTGGCGGTAGTCGGCGATATTCTCGCACCCGGCATAAATGTCGAACTTGCCCACCTTGCGGCTCACCTGCGCGAAGAACATCGGATAACGGGGCGAATAGTAGCTGTCGTCGAGGTCGCCCGTCTGCGTCGGGATGCGTGCCGGACCGTTGAGCTGCGCCGTGGCGTCGAACACCCAGCGGCGGAACTTCGTGGCATACTGAATGTTGAGCAGCGTCTTGTACTGGCTCACCAGCGGACGCTCCACGCGGGCCGTACCGCCGTCGGCGCGCCTGATCGTCATTTCGCTGTCCGTGTAGCGGAACGTGGCGAAGATGTCGAGCCGCTCGACCGGCGACCACGAGAAGTCGATCTGGTAGGTGTCGGTGTACGAACGTCCGTCGGTGTCGTAGAAAACGATCCGGTCGGCATACATCTCCTGATCGGCCACGACCGAGTTGTAGAACTGCGTGCGGAAATAGTCAAAGCTCAGCGTCGCATCGCCGGGGTTCACCAGTCCGAAAGTCTGCGTAAGGCTTCCGCCGACGGTCAGGGCCTTCTCCATACGGTCGAATTTCCGGAAATCGAACTTCCCCGATTCATTGTCGAGGAACGTGATCGCCCGGCCCGTGGCCAGGACGCCGATATTGTCGGTGATGACGTTCGTCGAACGGTAACCCAGACCGCCCGAGGCGCGGAGCGTCGTCGAGGGGGTGATGTTCCATTTCAGGTGGCCGCGGGGCGTGAGGAAAAAGCGGTCGTAATAGTGATTGTAGTCGCCGCGAAGTCCGGCCACGATCGAGAACTTGTCCTTGATGGCGTAGGTATACTCGGCATAGGCTCCGGCCTCGCGCTCGTTGCGGTCGAAATCGTAGTTGCGGACGCTGTTGGCGGCGATCCACGGCGTGGGATTGAGGAGCTTCTCGCGGTAGTAGTCCAAATGCCCCTGCACGCCGACGATCAGCGACGAACGGTAGGTGAAATAGTGGTTGTACATCAGATTCAGCGCCAGCGAATTCTGGTTGCCCGAGTAGTCGTTCAGCCCGAAATAGGCGTCTTCGCTGAAGTGGTCGAAGTCGGCGACGAACGCCAGGTTCGAGCGCATCTCGTCCTGTTCGTCGGGGTCGTAGACCGCCGGACCGACCGGCATACCGACTTTAAAATAGCCGTTGGCGTTGCGGTTGCGGATGTGCGAACCATAGAGCGGCATCTTCTTGTCGCCGGCCCGCCAGTCCCAGTCCTTCTCCATCGCCTCGCGCATGGTCCGGGTGTTCTTGTAGTCGAGCATGCCGCCCAGACGATTCTCCTGCACGAACTTCCAGCCCCAGCGCACCTGCGTGCCGTTGTCGGCGGCATAGAGCCACTTGTTGGCCACGTTGATCTGGTCGGATTTCGGCAGGTCGCGGAAGCCGTCGTGGTTGTGGTCCATCTTCCGGGCGTCGGTGTCCATCGAACCGTGAAGCAGAATGACGCTCGACAGTTTCTTGTCCTTCGTCACGGGAAAGGCCGTCGAAATATTGGCTTCGGGGCGCAGTTCGTCGTCGAGGTAGAGGTTCACGAACAGCCGCTCGTCGTCCGTCGGCTTGCGGTGTTCGAGGTTGATCTGCCCCGTGATGGCCTCGTGACCCGCCGTGACCGAAGCCACGCCCTTCGACACCTGGATCGAGTTGAGCCACATGCCGGGCGTGTAACTCAATCCGTAGGGAGCGCTCAGGCCGCGCATGATCGGGCGGTTTTCGTCGAGAATCTGCGTATAGGTTCCGGCCAGCCCCAGCATCTTGATCTGCCGGGCGCCGGAAATGGCGTCGCTGTAACCGACGGTCACCGAGGCCGAATTCTCGAACGACTCGGCCAGGTTGCAGCAGGCCATCTTGCAGAGACCCGCAAAGGAGATCATCTCGCCCTTGACGATGCCGTCGCGCTTGACGAAGTTGCCGCTTAAATTGCCCTCGACGACGACGCCTTCCAGCGCCACGCCCTCCGAACGGAGCGCGAACGCGACCTTGTCGACGCCGTTTTTCACGTCCAGCGTGTCGTTGACGAAGCCCAGATACGAGGCCACGAGCTTGTCGTAGCCCTTTACGCGGTGAAGGAGGAACGCACCCTGGGCGTCGGTGCTGGCTCCGATGGTCGTACCGGCCCAGTAGACCGAGGCGCCGACAAGCGGTTGATTCTCGGCGTCGCGGACCACGCCCCGCAAATCCTGCGCACGGAGCGAACCGCACGCGGCGAGGGCGAAAAATGAAAATACAGTGATTTTGAAAAATTTCATGGAAATTCCGTTATTGGTTAAAACTGATTACGGACCGGCGTACACGACACCGGTCCCGAAGGAGTCTTAAACCAATACGGGAGGAGCGCGGAAGCCAACGGAGAGTGTCGAGGCTTCCCGGACGAAAGGCGTTCGCCTCTCGGCGACCTTCTCGCGCAGAAAGGGAACATGCGCGGGACACGGGCACTCTGCGGCGAGCGCAGGCGGCAGGTCGAGGACGATGCAGCGGGTATACCGCTCGTTGTTGTCGAAAGACGAGGAAACGTAGAGTTCGATTTCGGTCGAATGGTGGTTGCCGCAGCAGGGTGCGCGCATCTCACCGCCGGCCGCGGCCGGAAGGTCCGCCACATGGAGGCAATGGCAGCAGCACGCATGCTCCGTGCGGGCCTTCATTGCCACGCATTTGCACGTCAGCGACGCCAAAGCCGTCCCCGCCGTCGCAAAAAGATAGACGGCGAGCAGCAGCAGCGATATGGACCTTTTCAATTTCATCTACTCTTCCACGATTCCGCATTCGGCGAGGCTCGCGATCCACCGCCCGGCATCCTTCCGGGCCGTGTCGGCGTCGACCTCGTAACGTTCGGTGAGCAGCAGCGCGGCATCCGCAGCCGTAAACTCGCGTCCCCGCAGCTTCTCCCACAGATACATCGACGAAGGATTGAGCGACACGATGCGTGTCATATCGGCGGCGCCTCCGCGCCCCGGCATCACGATCACGTGCTCGCCGGCCATCTCCCGGACTTTGAATTCTTCGCGTATCTTCATCTGTCGAACGTTCTGATCTTCGCAAAAGTATAAAAAAATCTCCAATCCGCCTAATTTTTTTACAAAACGGCTTGCAAACGGCTTTTGCCCCGTCCCTTCTTTTTTATACCTTTGTGTTATGAAACCCGCACCGGACAGGATATACGACACGCTGAAACGCTACTGGGGCTTCACGGAGTTCCGTCCCGTGCAGCTGGAGATCATCCGCTCCGTCCTGGAGGGCCGCGACACGCTGGCGCTGATGCCCACGGGCGGCGGGAAATCGCTCACGTATCAGGTTCCGACCCTCGCCCGCGAGGGGCTGTGCATCGTCGTCACGCCGCTCATCGCCCTGATGAAGGACCAGGTCGACCGGCTCCGGGCGCGGGCCGTCCCGGCCGTTGCGATCCATTCGGGCCTTTCGCCGCGGCAGATCGACATCGCGCTGGACAACTGCGCCTACGGCGACGTGAAATTCCTTTACGTGGCCCCCGAGCGGCTGGCGACCGAGGCGTTCCGCCTGCGCGTCGTGCGCATGAACGTACAGCTGATCGCCGTCGACGAGGCCCACTGCATCTCGCAGTGGGGCTACGACTTCCGGCCCTCGTACCTGCGCATCGCCGAGCTGCGCGAAAAACTCCCCGGCGTCCCCGTGCTGGCGCTCACCGCCTCGGCCACGAAAACAGTGGCCGACGACATCATGCGCCACCTGAAATTCCCCGAACCGCACATTCTGCGCAGCAGTTTCGCGCGCCCCAACCTCTCGTACAGCGTCCGCCGCACCGACGACAAGAACGGACAGCTGCTGCGGCTGGTCCGCAACGTCCCCGGCACGGGCATCGTCTACGTCCGCACGCGGGAGGGCACCGAGCAAATCGCCGACCTCCTGCGTCAGGAGGGCACGACGGCCGCCGCCTACCACGGCGGACTGGGACACGCCGAGCGGTCGCTGCGGCAGGAGGAGTGGCTCTCGGGCAAGACGCGCGTGATGGTGGCCACCAACGCCTTCGGCATGGGCATCGACAAAGCGGACGTGCGGTTCGTGGTCCACTATGCGATGTGCGACTCGCTCGAAAGCTACTACCAGGAGGCCGGCCGCGCGGGCCGCGACTCACAGCGTGCCTATGCCCTGCTGCTCGTGGCCTCGGACGACAGCGACCGCATCGCACGGCGTTTCGAGCAGGAGTTCCCTCCGCTGGAGAAGATCAAGGAGATCTACGAACGGATCTGTTCCTACCTGCAAATCGGCATCGGCGACGGCGGCGAAGCGTCGTTCCTGTTCAACATACACGACTTCTGCGCCCGCGAGCGCCTCTATTCGGGAACCGTCACGAGCGCCCTGAAACTGCTCCAGCAGAACGGCTACATGACCCTCACCGACGCACAGGAGAACCCCGCGCGGGTGATGTTCTGCGTCAGCCGCGACGAGCTGTACAAACTCCGCGTGCAGCGCGACGAACTCGACCACTTCATCCGCACCCTGCTGCGGCTCTACAACGGCGTCTTCACCGAGTTCCGCCCCATCGACGAGGGCGAACTGGCCACCTGGAGCGGCTACACCGTCCAGCGGGTCAAGGAGCTGCTCAAACGGCTCTGGCAGCTGCGCGTGATCCGCTACATCCCCTCGAACCGCTCGCCCATCCTCTTTATGAACGAGGAACGCCTTCCGCGCGCCGACCTCTACATAGCCCCCGAGACCTATAAGCGGCGGCAGGAGCTGATGCGCGAACGCTTCGAACAGATGATCGCCTACGCCGCCAACGAGCAGGAGTGCCGCAGCGCCGTGCTGGAGCGGTATTTCGGCGAGGAAAACCCCGCGCCGTGCGGGGTCTGCGACATCTGCCTGGCCCGCAAACGGGCCGCGAAAGCCGCCGCCCGGGAGGCCGGAACCGCTCCCGGAACCGCTCTCCCCGAAGCGGCAGGCGATGCGCCCGGCTCCGAAAGCGCCCTGCGCGAGAAACTCCTGGCGCGCCTCGCCCGGTCCCCGGCCGACCCGCACCGGCTCGCCGCCGAACTGGCCTGCCCGCCCGAACGGCTGGCCGAAGCAGTGCGCGAACTGCTCGGGAAAGGGGCGGTCCGGACCTTCGCAGACGGACGCATCGCGCTTTTCAGCGGTCCCGACGGCCCGGACAAGGCAAAATAGCGCGCCGAAGAGCCGCTTTTCTGAAAATAAATGCATAAATTTGTGGGAATTTTCACCGCATGACCACAGTTAACAACTTCATTGATAAAATCAGCAACGAGCAGACCGCCCTGCTCCCGGCCGTAGAGTTCCGGGGGGAGATCCGCATCGTCGAACACGAACGCGACATCGCCGCGGCCTGCAAAACGCTCGCCGAGCAGCCCATCATCGGCTTCGACACCGAGACGCGCCCCTCGTTCCGCCCGGGCGTCACGTTCCGCGTATCGCTGCTGCAACTCTCCACGCCGACAGTCTGCTACCTGTTCCGGCTCAACAAGATTCCGCTGGCCAAGCCCATCCTGCAACTGCTCGAAGACAGGCGGGTTCTCAAAATCGGCGCCGACGTGGCGGGCGACCTGCGCTCGCTGCGCCAGATCCGCCACTTCCGCGACGGGGGCTTCGTCGACTTGCAGGGCATCGCCCCCGAGTGGGGCATCGGGGAGAAGAGCCTGCGCAAGCTCTCGGCCATCGTGCTGGGCCGGCGCGTCTCGAAAGCCCAGCGGCTGAGCAACTGGGAAGCCGCGACCCTCACGGACAAACAGCAGCTCTACGCCGCGACCGACGCATGGGTCTGCACCCGCATTTACGAACAGCTGCTCCGCACACCGAAAAAACCGATCCGCAAATGATACCGCAAATTTACCTGCGCAAAGGCAAGGAGGAATCGCTTCTGCGCCGCCACCCGTGGATTTTCTCGGGCGCCATCGATCACATCAAAGCCGAGGAGGAGTCCGATTTCGCCGAAGGGGCGCTCGTCGAGGTCTACACCCGGCAGGGCGAATTCATGGCCCTGGGCCACTACCAGGTGGGGTCGATCGCCGTGCGCGTGCTCACGTTCGAGCGCGAGGAGATCGACCAGGCGTGGTGGAACCTCCGGATCGCCGTCGCCTACGACGTGCGCCGCACGCTCGACCTCACGGACAACCCCGCGACGACCTGTTATCGCCTGGTCCACGGCGAGGGCGACTCGCTGCCGGGCCTCGTCGTCGACATCTACGGCCCGGTCGCCGTCATCCAGTGCCACTCGGCAGGCATGTACCACGCGCGGATGCAGATCGCCGAGGCGCTGCGCACGGTCTACGGCGCGCGCCTCACGGCCATCTACGACAAATCGTCGCAGACGCTCCCCTTCAAGGCCGCCCTCGGAGCCGTCGACGGCTACCTGTGGGGAACCTCGGACCATGCGTCGCACATCGTTCTGGAAAACGGCGAGCGGTTCTGCGTCAACTGGGAAAAGGGGCAGAAAACGGGCTTCTTCCTCGACCAGCGCGAAAACCGCCAGCTGGTCAAACGCTACGCCAAGGGCCGCACCGTGCTCAACACCTTCTGCTACACGGGCGGGTTCTCGGTCTACGCCCTCTCGGGCGGCGCCGGGGAAGTCTGCTCGGTGGACTCTTCCGAACGCGCCGTGGCGCTGGCCACGGAGAACATGCAGCTCAACTTCGGCGACAATGCGGCCCACTCGGAGGTCGCCGCCGACGCGGTGGACTACCTGAAGGACATCGGCGACAAATACGACCTGATCATCCTCGACCCGCCGGCCTTCGCCAAGCACCACAAGGTGCTGGGCAACGCCATGCAGGGCTACAAGCGGCTCAACGCCCGGGCCTTGTCGCAGATCCGCCCCGGGGGCATCCTCTTCACGTTCTCCTGCTCGCAGGCCGTCACGAAAGAGCTGTTCCGCACGACGGTCTTTTCCGCCGCCGCCATCGCAGGCCGCAAGGTGCGCATCCTGCACCAGCTGACCCAGCCCGCCGACCACCCAATCAACATCTACCATCCCGAAGGCGAATACCTCAAGGGACTGGTGCTTTATGTAGAATAAGCCATGAAAAAACTGCTGACCACCGCCCTGCTTGCGCTCACCGCGGCCCTGACGGCCGGAGCGCAGAGCCGCACCGAAGTCTACACCTTCCCGAGCGAGGTCCTCGGGGCCGAAAAGAGCTGCACGGTCTACCTGCCCGACGGCTACGACCGCTCGCAGGAGTCCTACCCCGTGCTCTACCTGCTGCACGGCGCCAGCGGCTGCCACACCGACTGGACACAGAAAGGCGACCTGCGCCGCATCGCCGACGAAGCCATCGCCGCAGGCATGGCCCGACCGATGATCGTCGTCATGCCCGACGCCTCGGGCGAAGGCCCGAAACGCACGGGCAAACACATGGGCTATTTCGACGTTCCGGGCTGGGACTACGAACGGTTCTTCTTCGAAGAGTTCATGCCCGCCGTCGAAAAACGCTACCGCATCGCCTCCGACAAGGCGCACCGCGCCGTTGCGGGGCTGTCGATGGGCGGCGGCGGCACGGCGGTCTACGCCCTGCACCACCCCGAACTGTTCGGCTCGGCCTGTTCGATGAGCGGCCTGCTGGACATGTTCCCCGGCCGCCGCAGCTACGACAACGCCTTCCAGCAATCCGTCGCCGACAACTCGCCCGTGGCCCTGCTGCGCGGAATGACCGCCGAACAGCTCGACGGCGTGCGCTCGGTCCGCTGGTGGGTCGACTGCGGCGACGACGATTTCCTCTGGAAATGCAACGTCGATTTCTACACGCTCATGCGCGAGCGCGACATTCCCCTGCAATACCGCATGCGCGACGGCGGCCACACCTGGCGCTACTGGCAGACGGTGCTGCCCGACGCGCTGACATTCGTTTCGAACGGATTCGGCAAATAGCCGCCGCTTCCCATAAGAGAAAGGTCCCGGACATCCGGGACCTTTCTTTATTTCACCTTCTCGAAGACGTAGACTTCGTGCACCTCGCCGTCGTAGCCCGGATAGAAGCCCCGCGGCATGCCCAGCACGATCCGCGCCCCGCGGTTGGCCAGCACCAGCAGATCGTCCGTCGCAGGATCGACGGCCAGCCCCTCGATTTCGCCCGGACGGCGGAAATCGTCCATCGAGCGGAACGGAAGCACCGTGGCATACGATTTTCCGTCGCGCAGATCCGCAACGTAGAGGTTGTCCGGTTCATCGAGGTCGGCGTCCCCGTCGTCCGCAGAGATCAGCATGCGTCCGCCGACCATGAAAATCCCCTGCTGCCACTGGGGCACGGGACGCAGGTGGACCTTGCGGACATACCGCCCCGTTTTCCGGTTGTAGCCGTAGACGTAGCGTCCGTCGACCCAGTCGGCCATCCAGACCATGTCGCCGTCGCGGTCCACCGCCAGCCCGCACACCTCGACCTGCCCCGACGAGGGTTCCCAGTCGATCGAGCGTTTCCATTTCAACGTGTTGGCGTCGTAGACCGCCACCTGGATATTCTCCCCGCGGCCGTCGTCGAAGGTTTCGATCCCGGCGTAAATCTCCCCGTCCCACACGTCGATGTCGCCGATGTGGTTGGCAGCCAGCGGCAGCCCCTCGAACGGCCGCTCGTTTTTGGCCGCCAGCCGCCCCTGCTTGTCGTATTTATAGAGCGCCGTGCTGCCCGACACATAGTAAAAATTCGAATCGGCGGCGACACCCTGCCGTCCCTCGACGGGAATCACGCGTTTCAGCCGGTACTCCGACCCCAAATTCTGCGCCCCGAGCGGCATTCCGGCCGCCAGCAGCGACGCCAGCATCAAAATTCGTTTCATAACGGTATCGTTTTATGCGGCCTCCGGCAAAAACGGGGCCGGAGCGTTCCCGATGTGGAATCCGCTCCGGCCCGTGTTCAAAGCGGAGTTCCGCCTATTTTCTCTTCGCGCGCTGCTGGGCCTCCTGCTGACGCATCAGCTCCTCGTAACGCTGCTGGAATTTCGATTTCTTGCCTTTCGACTTCTTCGCGGCGTTCGCCTGCATGATCGCGTGGATCTTGTTGTCGTCGACCATGCGCCGGATGACGAGCGTCTGCCCGATGGTGAAGATATTCGACAGCAGGTAGTAGTAGCAAAGGCCGCTCGAATAGCTGTTGAACCAGAAGAGCATCATAATCGGCATCATGTAGACCATCATAAACTTCATGCCGGCCATCTGGGGCTGCGACGACGCCGTCTGCTGGTAGTTGAACCAGGAGTATCCGAACAGCGACACCGCCATCAGCAGGGCGAACAGCGAAACGTGATCGCCGTAGAAGGGAATCGAGAACGGCAGGTTCACGATGCTGTCGTACGACGAGAGGTCGTCTGCCCACAGGAAGGGCTGCTCGCGCAGCTCGATCGACGCGGGGAAGAAGCGGAACATGGCGATCAGGATCGGCATCTGGATCAGCATCGGAATACAGCCGCCCATGGGGTTGATGCCCGCCTTTTTATAAAGCTCCATCGTCGCCTGCTGCTTTTTCATGGCGTCCTCCGGCTTGGGATACTTCTTCGCCAGTTCGTCGATCTGGGGTTTGACCAGACGCATCTTGGCCATCGAAACGTAACTCTTGTAGGTCAGCGGCGAGATCACCAGCTTCACCAGAAGCACCAGGATGAAGATGATGATGCCGAAACTGCCGATGTAGTTGCGCAGGAAGTCGAAGACCGGAATCACGCACCAGCGGTTGACCCATCCGAAGATGCCCCAGCCCAGCGGCACGAGACGCTCCAGATAAATATCCGCACCGCCCGGCTCCCCGATCTTCTTGAGGATCGAGTACTTGTTGGGGCCGAAATAGAATGCGAAGTCATACCCTTCGGTCTGCGGCGTATAGGGCACGCCCATCTGCGCCGTGAAGGTCTTGAGCAGCGACGACTCGGGAGCCGCCGTGTCGAAGGCGAGGTTGGCGTAGGACACGTTGTCCGGGGCGATGAACACCGACGAGAAGAACTGCTGCTTGAAAGCCACCCAGTTGACCTGCGTCGAGATGTTCTTCGACTTTGCGCCTTCGCTCATGCCCAACTCCTCGATCGAGGTCTCGTCGGGGAAACGGTACGAGAGCGTGGTGTACATGTTCTCGTTCTGGAAACCCTTCTCGTTCTGGAAGGTGGTGTTCGCCCAGTCGATCTGAATCTGCGTCTGGTTGGCCATCTCCGGAGCCATATTCACCAGCCGCACGTCGAAGTCGACGAGGTAGTCGCGCTCGGGAGCCTCCGTATCATATATAAGGTAACGGTACTCCAGATAGGCCTCCTCCGCCACCGGAAGGCGCATCACGACGCTCTTGGCTCCGTCCGCCTCCCCGACTACGGGCTGGGCCGTGAACACGTAATCCAGCGTGTTGACCGGCACGTTCTTCAGCCCGTTCTTCAGATAGAACGAAAGCCCGAAACGCGCCGTGGCGGGGTCCATCATCTCGATTTTCCGGTCTCGTTTTCCGCGCGGACCGTATTGGGTGTAATCCTTCAGCGTGACGCCCTTGATCTGGCCGCCGCGGGTGGAGAAGAGCACCGCCATCACGTCGTTCTCCACGATGAATTCTTCGGCCTCCGCCTCGCGGGCCGCCGTCAGCGACTCGCCCAGCGTCTCCACCTGGCGCTCGCGTACCGCTGCCGCAGCCTCTGCGGCCGCCACTTCGGCCTGCACGCCGTTACCCGACGCCAGCGAATCAGCCACGGGAGCCGCCGCACGCGCGGCTGCGGCCACCGAATCGACATAGGCCTCGTATGCGGCTTTCTGTTCCAGATACTCTTTCTGCTGCTGGCTGTTGAAATAGGCGAATCCCAGAAAAAGAACCGCTACGACGGCAATGCCTATGATTGATTTTTTATCCATTAAACTGTCTTCCTTTTTATCTTTTCAGAGGGTGATTACTTCTTCTCCGCATACGCCAGCGCGGCCTTCACAAAGGCCACGAACAGCGGCGAGGGGCTTAATACGGTGCTCTTGTATTCGGGATGGTACTGCGTACCGACGAACCAGGGATGGTTCTCGATCTCGACGACCTCCACCAGATTCGTGTCGGGATTCACGCCCACGGCCTTCATGCCGGCCGCCTCGAACTGCTCCAGATAGTCGTTGTTGAACTCGTAACGGTGGCGGTGACGCTCCGAAATGTTGAGTTTGCCGTAGGCGGCAGCGACTTTCGAGCCTTTCTTCAGCGCACAGGGATAGGCGCCCAGACGCATCGTGCCGCCTTTGGCCGTAACGCCCTTCTGCTCCTCCATCAGGTCGATCACCGGATGCGGCGTCTGCTCCATCTCGCTCGAATTGGCATCGGCGAGATTCAGCACGTGGCGCGCGAACTCGATCACGGCGCACTGCATGCCCAGGCAGATGCCCAGGAACGGGATGTTGTTCTCGCGGGCGAAGCGCACGGCCTCGATCTTCCCCTCGATGCCGCGGTTGCCGAAGCCCGGAGCCACCAGAATGCCGGACATCTTGCCCAGCTGCGCGCCTGCGCTCTCGCGGGTGATCTTCTCCGAATTGACATAGCGCAACTTGACCTTGCAGTCATTGACCGCCCCGGCGTGGATGAACGATTCGCAGATCGACTTGTAGGCGTCGGGCAGTTCGGTGTACTTGCCGACCAGCGCGATCTCGATCTTCTTCGAGGGGTGTTTCACCTTCTCGACGAATGCGCTCCACGCGGCCATGTCCGGCTCTTTGTCGGCCGTCAGGTTCAGTTTGTCCAGCACGACCTCGTCCAGATGCTGTTCGTGCATTTTCAGCGGCACTTCGTAGATCGTCGGCACGTCGATCGACTCCATCACGGCGTTGGCGTCGACGTTGCAGAACAGCGCCACCTTGCGCTTGAGCGCCGTCGACAGCGGATGCTCGGCGCGCAGCACGAGGATGTCGGGCTGGAGACCGTTCTCCAGCAGGGCCTTCACCGAGTGCTGCGTGGGTTTGGTCTTCAACTCGCCCGAAGCGGCCATGTAGGGGATCAGCGTCAGGTGAACCAGCGCCGTATTCCGGTAACCCAGCGAATAGCGCAGCTGGCGCACCGACTCGATGAACGGCTGCGACTCGATGTCGCCCACCGTGCCGCCGATCTCGGTGATGATCACGTCGTATTTCTTGGTCTGCGCCAGCAGCTGAATGCGGCGTTTGATCTCGTCGGTGATGTGGGGAATGACCTGCACGGTCTTGCCCAGGTACTCGCCCTTGCGCTCCTTCTCGATGACGCTCTTGTAGATACGGCCCGTCGTGACGTTATTGGACTTCGACGTGGGCTGGTTCGTGAAGCGCTCGTAGTGCCCCAGGTCGAGGTCCGTCTCGGCGCCGTCCTCGGTGACGTAGCACTCGCCGTGCTCGTAGGGGTTGAGCGTTCCGGGATCTACGTTGATGTAGGGGTCGAGTTTCTGAATGGTCACCGAGTAACCGCGGGCCTGCAACAGGCGGGCGATCGAAGCCGAAATAATACCCTTGCCGAGCGACGACGCCACGCCGCCCGTTACGAATATGTACTTGGGTTTGGAAAGTTTCATTACTGTTTTATTTATAAATTCGTTGTAACACCGTTCAGCGCCTTTTTCCGCAAGCCCCCGCCAAGGCGGGGGTTCGGGGGCGGGTCAAACCTGTATACACGGCGTTCCGCCGTGGGCCGGCGTCCGGAGCGGCAGGGCGATCCGATCGTCAGGCATTGTTATTTTCGTCCTGGTCCTGCTTGTCGATCAGCTTCACCTTCTCGATCGTCGAGGCCATCTCCTCGCGGGCGCGCTCGATCTTCGCACGCACGTCGGCCACCAACGCCTCGGCGTTCTTCGACTTGGCGAAGAAGCCGATGTTGTTCTCCAGGAGGCCGATCTCCTGCTCCAGCTGACGCACCTTGTTGTAGAGGCGTTCGCGTTCCGAGCGCAGGCGGCGGTCGCCCGACGCCTTGAACGACGAGACTTTCTCGCGGAAGCGGCCCATCGAACGGTCGCGCTCCGAACCGCGCAGCGTGTTGAACAGCTCGTCCACGGCGGCCTTGTACTTTTTCTGGATGGCGTCCTTCTGCTTGATGGGCACGAAACCGATCTCGCCCCAGCGACGCTGGAACTCGCGGATCACCTCGTAGCCCCCGGCCTTCACGTCGGCCCCGGCCATTTCGGCCAGCAGGGCGAGTTTCTTTTGCAGGTTCTCCTCGTGCTCGCCGTCGACGCTCGCGAAGTGCGACGCCTTGCGCTCGAAGAACTTGTCGCAGGCAGCGCGGAAACGCTTCCAGACGGCGTCCGAATGGCGCCGCGACACGGCTCCGATCTGCTTCCAGCGGGCCTGGAGGGCGATCAGTTCGTCGGTGGCCTTCTTCCACTCCTCGCTGTTCATCAGCGACTCGGCGGCCTCGCAGATCTCAATCTTCAATTGAAGGTTGTGCTCCATCTCGGTCTTCATTCCGGCATAGAACTGCCGCTTGGCCTCGAAGAAACGGTCGCACGCCGTGCGGAAACGTTCGTAGATGCGGTTGTTATCTTTCTTCGGCGCGAAACCGATGGTCTTCCAGGTCTTCTGAATCTCCAGCAGACGGTCGCTCGCGCGGTTCCACTCCTTGCGGGTGGTGAGCGGCTGGGACGAAAGTTCCTCCGTGGCGACGCACAGCCCGGTCTTGAGTTCGAGGTTCTTCACCTGCTCGCCCTTCAGCGTTTCGAAATGCTCCTGATGCTGTTTGTTGATGCGGCTCGACGCGGCTTTGAAACGCTCCCAGAGCGTCTCCTTGTACTCATTGGCGACGGGACCCGTCTCGCGCCACTCGTCATGGAGTTTTTGCAGCTTGTGGAACGCCTCGACGACGGAAGGCTCCAGCACCAGCGCCTCGGCCTGCTCGCAGAGGGCTACCTTCTGCTCGTAGTTCTTCTTCAGATCGAGGTCGCGCAGCTCCTTGTTGATCTTGATGAAGCTGTAAAAATTCTCGACGTGCAGATTGTAGGTCTCCCACAAATCCTTGACATGCTGCTGCGGCACGATGCCGGTATCCTTCCAGCGCTGCTGCAACTCGCGGAACTTGTTGAACGTATGGTTGAGCGTCTCGTCCGAATTGACCAGCTCCTTCAGCTCCTCGATGATCGCCTGCTTGACCTTGAGATTCGCCTCCTTCTCGGCTTCGAGGTTGGCGATGAACGCGTCGCGGCGGCGGCGGTACTCCTTGAACTGCTCCTTGAGCCGGATTTCGGCGCCGTCCACCGAAGGAGCGAAATCCTCCTCGGCGCCGCCCTCCTCGACGAAGCGGCGGCGTGCGGCCTCGACCTCGGCGCGGCGGATGCGGTAAAAGGCGATCTTCAACGCCTCCACATCCCGGCGGATCGACTGCACGGGCTGCTCTTCGAGCATCCGGGCGAACAGGGCCACCAACTCCTCCTTGCCTTTTCCGGCGAACTTGTCCTCCTCGGGCTTCTGCGCGGCGAGTTCCTCCGCGGCCTCCTCCTCGGGCGTCGCGCCCTCGATCTCCAGCCCGGCATTCTGCGCCGCGAGCGCAGCCTCCTCATCGGCAAAGTCCACCTGCACGTCCCGGGACGCGTCCTCCTCCGATTCCGCAACCTCCTGCCCGGCGGCAGGCTTGATCCGGGCACGTTTGGCGCGCGGCGCAGCCTCCTCGCCGGAAATCCGCTCCGCAGCGGCCTCCTCCGCAGGCGTTTCTGCGGCAGGCGTCTCCGTCACGGCGGATTCCGCGGGCGCGTCCGCAACCTCCGCAACGGGTTCTTCCGCAGCGGCGGACGCCTCCGCAGCCGGTCCTGCGGCGGGCATTTCGGGTTCAGGGACTCGGGCAGTCACGGCAGGATTCGCTTGCGCATCTTCAGCCGCAGGGCTGACTTGCTCCTCGGGAGCAGGAAGTGTCGGTTTTTCAGTAGCCATTTCAGTACACGTTTTTGGTTCCCGCATGTGCGGGAGCATATAAATCTCGCAAATATAACCATTTTATGCGGAACGCCGAAAAGATTTCGTCAAAACATGCAACAACGCCGCCCTGCGGAAGCGCGAAATCGCTGCATCCCGGCACGGCGGCGCAATTTTCCGGTCTGTTCCGGCCCTTCGTCAGCGCTTGCGGCCCTTTGCGGCAATGCGTTTGGGCGCAGCCTGACGGCCCGTGGTGACGGGACGGCCGCTGCGGCGGACGCTCCTGGTCCCGCCGCCGCGCTTGGGCTTCTCCCATGCCGCGGCATCGTCGTAACGCTGGAAAGCCTCCCAGTCGAACCCGTCGTTGCCGCCTGCCGGAGACGCGTTCCAGTCGTTTTCGGCCTTTTTCCGGCTCCGCGTCACGGGACGCCGCTCCCCGGCGTCGTCCGCCGTTTCCGCGGTTTCCCTGCGCAGCCGCCTTTCGGAGCGGAACTCCTCCGCGCCCTCGGGCTGCCCGGCCTTCCTGCGGCCCCGCGTCTCGGAACGAGGCTCTCCGGCCGATTCGCTTCCGGACGCGCCTTCGCCGCCGTTGCGACCCTCCGTAGCCGGCCGACGCCGCTTTCCGCCGCCGTTCTCCGCATCGGAACCGTCGATCTTGGCGATGCGGCGACGGCCTCCCGAGGCGTTGAGTTGCCCCACGACCGCCTCGGCGTCGCTGAACGGCACGCTCACCAGCGAATAGTTCTCGAAGACACGCACGTCGTCGATATTCTTGTCCCGCAGTCCGCACTTGCGCTTGAGCATCTCCACGATCCGGCGGGCCGTGTAGCCGTCGCGGCCCCCGAGCGCCAGGAACAGCCGCGCCTTGCCCTTGCGGTCGACCGAGAACGAACGGATTTCGGGATAATTGCTCTGATCCAGCTCACTGCGGAAAGCCAGCCGCAGCAAGGCCCCCAGCGCCACGTCGGGCGCATAGCTTTCGAGCAGTTCGGCCGCGATGTCGGCGTAGTCGCCGTAGCTCTCATTGGCCACGATCTCCTGCAAATCGTCCTTGATCTTGGCGCGCTTCATCGCCACGATGTCCTGCGGCGAAGGCAGCGTCTCCCGCTTGATGTCGGCCTTGATGTCGCGCATCATCCAGTTGAAACGGCGCAGTTCGGCGCCCGAAATGAAGGTGATGGCCGTACCCTGGTTGCCGGCGCGGCCCGTACGGCCGATGCGGTGGACGTAGCTCTCCGAATCCTGCGGCAGCGAATAGTTGATCACGTGCGAGAGGTTCGACACGTCGATACCCCGCGCGGCCACGTCGGTCGCCACCAGAATGTTGACCGCCTTGTCGCGGAACTTGCGGAGAATCTTCTCGCGCTGGGCCTGCGACACGTCGCCGTGCAGCCCCTCGGCCGAATAGCCCTGGGCCACCAGACGCGTCGCCACCTCGTCCACGCCGATCTTCGTGCGGCAGAAGACGATGCCGTAAAAGTCCGGTTCGATGTCGATGATGCGCGTCATGGCGTCGAACTTGTCGGCTTCGCGCACCTCGAAATAGATCTGGTTCGTGAGGTCGGCCGTCAGGTGCTGCGACTCCACGCGCAGCACCTCCGTATTGCGCATGTAAGCCTCCGAAAGACGGATGATCCGCTCGGGCATCGTGGCCGAAAAGAGCAGCACGCGGCGGTCTTCGCCCGTATGGCCCATGATCTCCTCGACATCCTCCACGAAGCCCATGTTGAGCATTTCGTCGGCTTCGTCCAGGACCAGGAAACGGACCTTGTCCAATTTGAGCGTACCGCGGCGGATGTGGTCCAGCACGCGCCCCGGCGTGCCGACGACGATGTCGACGCCCCGCGACAGGCGGCGCAGCTGCTCGCTCATCGCGGCCCCTCCGTAGATGGCCGTGATCGAGAGCCGCCGCTCGCGGTTGTAACTCAAAAGTTCCTCGGCGGCCTGCACGGCCAGCTCGCGCGTCGGGACGAGGATGATGGACTGCACGCCCTCTTTCGAAGGCTCGATCTGCTGGAGTATCGGCAGCCCGAAAGCCGCCGTTTTACCCGTGCCGGTCTGGGATTGCGCGATGATGTCGTTCTCTCCCGAGAGCAGACGGGGAATCGTAAGTCGTTGGATGGAGGTGGGTGTTTCGAACCCTTTTGCCTGGACGGCCGCGAGCATCTCCTCGCTGAGGCCTAAAGCGCTGAAATCAGCTTCGTTGATCATATATGAATAGTTGAAAGGCCAAAGGTACGACAATTTATTGAATATTCGCCGGAAAATCATTATCTTCGCAAAAAGTTACGCACACACGGCCCCTCGCGGGCCGCCTGACCGAAAACCGACACCATGAGTCACCGTATCCTGCTGGTCGACGACGAGGTAGACATCCTCGAATTCGTCCGTTACAACCTCGTACGCGAGGGTTACGAAGTCTTCACGGCCGAAAACGGCGCCGAGGCGCTGAAAGCGGCCGCCGAATGCCGTCCGCACCTGATCCTGCTGGACATGATGATGCCGGTGATGGACGGGGCGCAGACCTGCCGCGCGATCCGCCAAAACCCCGTGCTGAAGGACACGATGGTGGTTTTCCTCTCGGCGCTGGGCGAGGAGGGGCAGCAGCTGGCAGGGTTCGACGTGGGAGCCGACGACTACCTGACCAAACCTATCAAGATGAAGCTGCTGGTAAGCCGCGTGCAGGCGATCCTCAAGCGCATCGACGCCGACAGACCTCCCGAGAAGGCCCCGGCCCCGGGGCTCACGGTCGACCGCGAGCGTTACACGGTGATCCGCGACGGACAGGAGATCACCCTCCCGCGCAAGGAGTTCGCGCTGCTGGACCTGCTCCACTCGTCGCCCGGGAAGCTGATTCCCCGCGAGGAGATCTACGCCAAGATCTGGGGCACGGAGGTCGTCGTGGGCGACCGCACGATCGACGTGCACATCCGCAAGCTGCGCCAGAAGATCGGCGACGAACGCATCGTCACGGTCAAGGGCGTGGGATATAAATATGAACCCTGAAACGAAAGGTGAAAATTGGATTGTCATTCCGGGAAGAGCCGAAGGACCGACGTGGGAATCCGCTGGACGCGTTGTGAGGTTACGACCTTTGATCGGATTGCCGCGTCGCGACGCTCCTCGCAATGACGGGAGAGGGGGGGGGACAGGCGACCGAATCGGTTTGTCCGGACGAAGCGATTTTGAATTGTGAATTATGAATTGTGAATCGAAAAAATACCGCCGCATCGTCGTCAAGATCGGCAGCAATGTGCTCACCCGCGAGGACGGACGGCCCGACACCACGCGCATCTCGGCGCTCGTGGACCAGTTGGCGCGCCTGCACCGGGCCGGCACGGAGTTCATCCTCGTCTCGTCGGGCGCCGTGGCCTCGGGCCGCAGCCTGCTCGAAACCCGCGTCGGACGCATCGACACCGTTTCGGCCCGCCAGCTCTTCTCGGCCGTCGGGCAGGTGAAACTGCTGAACCGCTACTACGACCTCTTCAACGAATACGGCATCGCCTGCGGGCAGGTGCTCACCACCAAGGAGAGCCTCTCCACGCGGCGGCAGTACCTCAACCAGCGCAACTGCATGGAGGCGATGCTCGCGGCGGGCGTCGTCCCGATCGTCAACGAGAACGACACGATCTCGGTCACGGAGCTGATGTTCACCGACAACGACGAACTTTCGGGTCTCGTGGCGGCGATGATGGGAGCCGAGGCGCTCGTCATCTTGAGCAATATCGACGGCATTTACGACGGTTCGCCTTCGGACCCCGCCTCGCAGGTCATCCGCCGCGTCGCCCCGGGCCGCGACCTCTCGCAGTATATCGACACGGCGCGTTCCTCGCGCGGCCGCGGAGGCATGACGACCAAGAGCCGCATTTCGTCGCGCGCGGCGGGCGAGGGCATCGAGGTCGTGATCGCCAACGGCCGCCGCGACAATATCCTGACGGATCTGATCCTCACGGACCGCGACGTCGTATGCACGCGTTTCGAAGCGGCTCCCCGACCGGCTTCGGGGGTCAAGAAGTGGATCGCCAGCAGCGAAGGCTTCGCCAAGGGCGCCCTGCACCTCGACGCCGGGGCCGCCGCGGCCGTCTCGCAGAGCAAGGCCGCGAGCATCCTCGCCGTGGGCGTCACGGCCGTCGAAGGGGATTTCGAGCGCGACGACATCGTACGCATCCTCTCGCCCGAAGGCGCCCCACTGGGCGTGGGCCGCATCTCGTGCGACAGCGCGACGGCCCGCCGCAACCTCGGCCGCAAAGGTCTCAAACCGCTGATTCACTGCGATTACCTATATCTGGAATAAAAATGGAATACGATACGATCTTCGCCGCCGCCCGGCGCGCCGGCAACGAACTGGCCCTTGTCGACGCCGGGCGATTGAGCCGCACCGTCGTGAAAGCCGCCGCCCTGCTGCGGGAAAACGCCGGAAAAGTGCTCGCGGCCAACGCCCTCGACCTGGAGGCGATGGACGCCGATTCACCCATGCGCGACCGCCTGCGGCTGACGGCGGAACGCATCGCCTCGATCGCCGCCGACATGGAATCCGTCGCCGGACTGCCCTCGCCGCAGGGCGAAACGATCGCCGAATGGACCCGTCCCAACGGCATGACCCTCCGCAAGGTCCGCGTACCGTTCGGCGTGGTGGGCATGATCTGCGAGGCGCGCCCCAACGTCACGGCCGACATTTTCTCGCTCTCGATGAAGACGGGCAACGCCTGCGTGCTGAAGGGCGGCAGCGACGCCCGCCGCTCCAACGAAGCCATCGCCGCCCTGCTCCGCGAGGCGCTCCGCAGCGAAGGCATCGACCCGGCGGCCTTCACCCTGCTGCCCGCGGGTCACGAGGCTGCCGGAGCGCTGCTGAACGCCGTGGGTTACGTCGACGTGGTGATCCCGCGCGGCGGCGCGGGACTGATCCGCTTCGTGCGCGAAAACGCCCGCATACCCGTGATCGAGACCGGGGCGGGCATCGTCCACACCTACTTCGACCTCGACGGCGATCTGACGAAAGGCCGCGCCGTGGTCTGCAACGCCAAGACGCGGCGCGTCAGCGTCTGCAATGCCCTCGACTGCCTCATCGTCCACCGCGAACGGCTCCGGGACCTCGCGGAACTGTGCGACCCGATGGCCGCCGAACGCGTCACGGTCTACGCCGACGCGGAGGCGTACGCCGCACTCGAAGGCCGCTACCCCGCGTGCCTGCTCCGCCCCGCCGCGGAGGAGCACTTCGGGACCGAATTCCTCGACTACAAGCTGGCCGTGCGGACCGTCGGCTCCCTCGACGAAGCTCTGGCGCACATCGCCCGCTACTCCTCGCGCCACAGCGAAGCCATCGTCACCGAAAACGCCGGGACGGCCCGGGAGTTCACCCGGCGGGTCGATGCGGCGTGCGTCTACGTCAACGTCTCGACGGCCTTCACCGACGGCGGCCAGTTCGGATTCGGCGCCGAGGTCGGCATCTCGACCCAGAAACTCCACGCCCGCGGCCCGATGGGGCTGCCCGAACTCACGACCTACAAATACGTGATTTCAGGCAACGGACAGACCAGAGAGCCATGACGGTCACGCCGCCGCCCGCCGTTTTCGCGGCATCCCGCCGCGTTCCCGACTCCGCCCCGCACGGGAGAAGCGAAGTCGCCGCGCACCGATGCATCCCCCGACGCCCCTCGCGGAAGGGAAACGCCGCCGCATGGCCCGGACGGCCGGCGCCAAAACGGCCCCGATGCCATATGTGACAAAAATTCCACTTATTTCGGCAAATAATTGAACGATTCGTAATCATTTTTTGCTTAAATTTGCACATCCGTAAAATAATACATATATTTAAATTATGATTCGTGAACTTTTCGCCGTGGGCCTGGGAGGCGCCGCCGGAAGCATCGTCCGCTATATGCTCTCCGTCTGGCTGCTCGGAGGGCACACGCTGCTGGGTTTTCCGGCCGGAACGTTCACGGTCAACGCCGCGGGATCGCTGCTGATCGGCATTCTGCTGGAGACCACGAATTCGGCTGCGGCAGGATGGTTGCTCATCGCAGGATTCTGCGGAGGGTTCACCACCTTTTCGACCTTTTCGGCCGATGCCGTGCGGTTGCTGCGTGCCGGAGACTACGGGCCTGCGACGGCCTACATTGCGTTGAGCGTCGCGGTCTGCATCGCCTTCGCCGCACTGGGCATGTGGATCGGAGCGCAAATTGCACGCAATTAAAAATGAAAAATTAAGAATTAAAAATAACCTGCAACCCGGTTAAATCCCGGTCGCGCTGCGACAAGCCCCCCGAGGAGGGGATTTAGGGGAGGGTTAGAATTGGATACGCGGCGGAACGCCGCGAATTAGATGGCTGAATTTGCCCGAGGTCAGGCTTGTAAACGACGCCAAAGGCGGCGACGACACCGCCCGGAAGCACAACGACGAAGAAAAAACGCAAACAACCGGATTGCAGCCCTAAAGCGAATGAAACGTACACCATCTCCCTCCCCGAGGGAGGGCCGGGGTGGGGTCAGGCTTGTAAACGACGCCGAAGGCGGCGACAACACCGTCCGGAAGCACAACGACGAAGAAAAAACATAAAAACTTAAAATAGAAGTTATGGTAATTCTGGTTTTAAACTGCGGCTCCTCTTCGATCAAATATCAGGTGATCGACATGGAGGACGCGTCGAGCAAACTGCTCGCAAAAGGCATCGTGGAACGTATCGGCCTCCCGGAAGGCGACCTGACCCATAAACCCGTCGGCAAGGAGCCGTTCGAGCTTCACCAGCCGATTCCCGACCACACGACCGGCATCAAGCTCGTGCTCGACGCCCTCACCGACCCCGCCCACGGCGTGATCGCGTCGCTCGACGAAGTGAAGGCCGTCGGCCACCGCGTAGCCCACGGCGGCGAGTTCTTCCCCGAGAGCTGCATCGTCACCGAGGACGTCAAGACGAAGATCCGCTCGCTGTTCGAGATCGCCCCGCTGCACAACCCCGCCAATCTCGAAGGCGTGCTTTCGATCGAAAAGGTCCTGCCGGGCGTGAAGCAGGTCACGGTGTTCGACACCTCGTTCCACCAGTCGATCCCGGCGGTGAATTACATGTACGCCCTGCCCCACGCCTATTACGAGAAATACCGCGTGCGCAAGTACGGCTTCCACGGAACCAGCCACAAGTATGTGGCCAAGGTGGGCGCCGAACTGGCCGGACTGGATTTCCACAACTCGCGGATCATCACCTGCCACATCGGCAACGGCGGTTCGGTGACGGCGATTCTCAACGGCAAGTCCTACGACACCTCGATGGGCTTCTCGCCGCTCGACGGCCTGGTGATGGGCACGCGCTGCGGCCAGGTGGACGCCAGCGCCATCACGTTCATCGGCGAAAAGGAGGGCATGAGCTATGCCGAGCTGAACACGATGATGAACAAGAAGTCGGGCGTGCAGGGCCTCACGGACATTTCGAGCGACATGCGCGACATCGACCGCGCCTACGACGAGGGCAATCCCCGCGCAATTCTGGCGCGCGATATGTACTACGGACGCATCAAGAAGTTCATCGGCGAATACGCCGCCGAAATGGGCGGTGTCGACATGATCATCTTCACGGGCGGCGTGGGCGAGAATTCGTGCGAAATGCGCGAGGCGGTCTGCACCGGACTGGAGTTCATGGGCGTGAAATTCGACCCTGCGGCCAACAAGGGCGCGCGCGGCGTGAACAAGATCCTCTCGGCGGCAGATTCGAAAGTCAAGGTAGCCACCATCGCCACCAACGAGGAGCTGGTGATCGCCACGGACACCTACAATCTGGTAAAATAACGTCCGCATCCCGGCCGCATGCGATAAGCCCCTCCCGAGAAAGGGTTTTTGGGGTGGGGTCGGGCTTGCAAACGACGCCGGCGGCGGCAACGACCGTCGACAGCATAGAGGCAAAACAACAAAGCATATATCAATTTTAAACGTAACAACACCATGATTCAGCATCTTACCGAAATCGTCGAGGAGGCGAGGAAACGGGGTAAAAAACGTCTTGCCGTAGCTTACGGACAGGATTCGCATACGCTGGAAGCGGTCTACGAAGCCTATAAGGAGGGTCTCGTGGAGCCTACGCTCTTCGGCGACAAGGAGGTTATCAAACAGGTCTGCCAGGAGAACGGCATCGACATCAACGCCTTCAACATCGTCAACGAACCCAACGATGTGAAATGCGTCCAGCAGGCCGTCGCATCGGTCGTTTCGGGCAACGCCGACGTTCTGATGAAAGGTCTGGTCTCGACCGACAAATACATGCGCGGCATCCTCAACAAGGAGGCCGGGCTGTTCCCCCCGAAAGGCGTCCTGAGCCACGTTTCGATCGTCGAAATGCCCTGCTACCACAAACTGCTGATCATCTCGGACGTGGCGGTCATTCCGCTCCCCGACTTCAAGCAGAAGATGGTGCAGATCGGCTACCTGGCCCGCACGGCCAACCTGCTGGGCATCGCGACGCCGAAAATCGCCTGCATCGCCCCCTCGGAGCAGCTGCTCCCCAACGTGATCTCCTCGACCGAAGGCGCGCTGCTGGCCAAGATGGCCGACCGCGGCCAGCTGGGCAACGTCGTCGTCGACGGTCCGCTGTCGCTGGACGTGGCGCTCTACAAGGAGGTCGCCGAGCACAAAAAGGTCAAGGGTTCGTCGGTGGCCGGCGATCCGGACTGCCTGCTGTTCCCCAACCTCGAATCGGCCAACGTCTTCTTCAAGTCGGTCACGCACCTCTGCGGCGGCGAACTGGCGGCGATGGTCATGGGTACGAAGGTTCCGTGCGTGCTCACCTCGCGCGGCGACACGAGCAAGACCAAGCTCTTCTCGATAGCGCTGGCCTGCCTGGCGGTAAAAAAATAAAATTCCGGTCATCCGGACCTAACCCAATCTTAAACCAGCCCGACGAAAGAAGCAACGCCTCCCGGTTGAAAGTCACCCTTCGACAATCAGTCGTTGCGAATCCGTCGGACTCACGTTAAAAACGAACCGAGAACTTATGGGCTACAAAATTTTAGCAATAAATCCCGGCTCAACGTCTACAAAGGTCGCCCTCTACGACGAGGAGCGGCCTTTGTTGGAATTGAACCTCCGTCACTCCACCGAGGAAATCTCCCGCTTCGCCGGCGTGAACGACCAGCTGGACTGGCGCCGCGGACTGATCCTTTCGGCGCTCCGCGAAGAGGCGTTCGACATCAGAAACCTCTCGGCGGTGATCGGCCGCGGCGGACTGATACGCCCCATTCCCGCAGGAGTCTACGAAGTCAATTCGCGCATGCGCTACGATCTGCGGAACGCGCAGATGAAACACGCCTGCAACCTCGGGGGACTGCTGGCCGCACAGATCGCCCACATGGCGGGTGTCAAGGCCTACATCGCCGACCCGCCGGTGGTCGACGAGATGGACGACGCGGCACGCATCTCGGGCATGCCGATGTGCCCGCGCAAACCGGTCTTCCACGCCCTGAACCAGAAGGCCACGGCGCGTCTCCACTGCGAACGGATGGGCTGGGTGTACGAAGAGTCGAATCTGATCGTGGCCCACATGGGCGGCGGCATTTCGGTCGCCGCACACAAGCAGGGACGTATCGTCGACGTCAACAACGCGCTCGACGGCGACGGTCCTTTCGCCCCGGACCGCGCAGGGAGCATCCCCTCGAGCGAACTGATCAAGGTCTGCTTCTCGGGACAATATACGAAAGAGGAGCTGCTGAAATTCATTTCGAGCAAAGGCGGGCTGGTGGCCTACCTGGGAACCAACTCCGTGATTCAGGTCATGGAACGCATCGCACAGGGCGACCAGCGGGCCAAAAAGGTTCTCGACGCCATGTGCTACAACATCGTGAAACAGATCGGAGCCATGGCCGCGGCCCTCTCGGGCAGCGTTCAGGCCATCGTCCTCACGGGCGGCATCGCCTACAACGAGCCTGTCGTGGAGTACATCCGCGAACGCTGCTCGTTCATCGCTCCGATCGCGGTCTATCCGGGCGAGAACGAACTCGAAGCGCTGGTCACCAATGCGCTGGTGGTGCTCCGGGGCGTCATCACCCCCAAAGTCTACAAATAACCCGCATTCTTCCGGGAAACGAACGGGCCGCATCCTTCCGGGGTGCGGCCCGTTCGTTCAGATGCGGGAGCAACGGGAGCGGCAAAAATAACGAAACACCCCTGCGTCACTCGAAAGCGATGCTCTTCCAGGTAAGCGGATCTCCGTAGTAGTTCGTGGCCCATTGGTCGGCGGACGCAGCTTTCGGGGCCGCCGTGCCGGTGCTGTAATGCTTGTCGGCATTCAGCGTAAGATCGCATACTTTGGCGAAGTTCGGGCTGAAAGGAGTTGCTCCACTGTCCATTTCCAGGGTAATATTCCCTGCTGCTGTCAGCCGCAGCTCGGTCAGAGCATCGCAGTGCTGAAATGCGCTGTATCCGAGTCGGGTCGTTTCGGGCAGCGAAAGGGAGGTCAGGCCGGAAGCCATGAAAGCTGCGTTATAAATCCGAACCGCCTCGGGCAGTTGCACGCTCTCCAGCGAAGGGCAGCCCGACAAGGCCTGCACTCCGACCTCCTCCACGCCGTCGCAGGAGACGAAGCTCAACGCCTGGCAGGCGAAAAATGCCAAACAGCCGAGCGCTTTCACTCCGGCGGGCAGTCTCACTTCGCGCAGGGCGGGATAGGCATAATGGAACGCTCCGTTATCATATTTTTGTCCGTCGAACGCCCTTGCCGGCAGACCGCGGACATCGTCCGGGGGAAAGTTGAAATCGTCGTCCACCCGTCCGTTCACATTCACTTCCGGCCAGTCGGTCACGCCGGTCAGGTCGATCTTTTCCACGCCGGAGTCGTAGAAAGGGTTGCCGACCGGAGGGGTGCTGGAAAAGGAGACCCGAGCGGGAATCCCGATCTTGGCAAACTCGCCCGTCAGTTTGAATTCGGTGATGCCCGCGTCGAGTGCGGCTCCGATCGCGGTCTTTACCTCATCGGCGGTCATCCGGGTCATATCGACCGTGCCGGATACCGGTGACGCCTTGTTCCCGCCGCCGTCCGAGCTCCCCGCCAGCGCCAGCACTGCGGCCGACACGGCCAATGCGGCCAATGCGGCCGTAAAAAATCCTTTCATCATCATATTGCATTCGTTTTAATCCGATGATAAAAGTAGCGCAAAACGGCTGCGGAGGAGTCCGGGAACTTAAAAAACAACGCCGGGTTTCTGGACTCGGCGTTGTTTTCATTCTTGCGAAGGGGCGATCGGGTCTCCGCCGGCATAGCGGCGGCGGTATTCGCCGGGCGACATGCCCGTCACTTCGGAGAACTGCGCGAAAAAAGTACTGCGCCCGTGGATGCCGACCATCTCGCCCACCTCGAGGGCCGAAGCCCCGGGATGCTCCAGCAACAGCCGCTGCGATTCGGCAATGCGCAGGGCGCGTATCCACAATTTGAAGTTAAGCCCCAACTCGGAGTTGACATACCGCGACAGGTAACTGCGGTTGCACCCGACCTCGCGGGCCAGCGACTCCAGCGAAAGACCCGGGCGGACATACCCTTTCGCGGCGATCCATTCGTCGAGCGCCGTACGGATATTCTCCCCGGCGGCCAAAGGCTCCGGCACATCGTCGGCGATCACGGGAGCGATCCGCCCGAACTCCGCGGGATAGTTGATATACTTCATTCCGAAGAAGGTGTAGAACACCATGTAGACCCCCGTAAAAGCAAACAGGTAAGGCATCCCTAACCCCGACACCAGCCATGCCGCGGCCGTCAGTCCGATCAAGGCCGTCATCAGAAACGACACGGCCACCCATCGCAGACGGCGCATCTCTCCGTCCGAAAAAAAGTTGTCCAGCTTGCGGCGACAGACCCGGTATTCGCGTACGAAAGTCCGCGCAAAGAGGGCTATCTGCACACAATAAGCGGCTGCCGTCAGCCGGAAAAGCACCGGAAAGGCCTGCGGAAAGAACAACATGCAGCCGAACAGCGACGCCGTTCCGGCAGCCACGGCAAGCAGATGACGGCGAACTCCCCGCGCAAGCGGAAAACGGGAGTTGACCAACGTCACCAGCGCCCCGGAGAACATCGTGGCCTGCACCGCAGCGACGGCCAGCACCAGAATCCGCGTGAAATCCAGCTCATACTCCTCCCGCAAGAAGAGCAGCCACAGCACATCGGTGAAAGCGAGCGAAAAGTAGGCCCAGCCGACAAAACGGCGCGAAAGGCGGTAATTGCACAGGCGTTCATCGCCCGGCATACGCAGCCAAAAAAGAGATCCGCCGACCACCGCGAGAATGATCGCCGAACAAAGCAACACTCCGGCATAGAGTGAATCGGGTTGTCGGAACATGTCAGAGGCCCTTGGGTTTCAAACCTTATTTTTTCAGCTGCCTGCGCACGATGGTCGTCACCTCCCGGAAGGCTTCCAGCCGGAACAGCGCCGACAGCGCGAGGTAGCTGACCACGCCCGTCGCCAGTTCGGCCAGCAGCCGCACGAGGTCGTTGCCGGGAATCGCCGCGGCCGTGAGCCGCACGAGGAGGTACATCGTCCCCGACACCAGCGCCACGGGCAGCAGCGTACGGACGAAACGCCGGAACGTCAGGGAGGTGAAGCGCATCGTCGCCAGGAAATTGACCGCCATTTCGCAGAATGCGATGGCCACCAGCCCCCATACCACGGCCATCACGCTGTGCGGAATCGTCACGGCGAAAATCGCCGTCATAATGATCTTCTTCACCACTTCGAGACGCACGATCAACGGACCCTTACACCTTGCTTTCAACACATTGTAAGCCGTCAAAGCGATCGGCGAGAACAGTCCTGCCAGACATACCGCCTCGAAATAGGGAACCGTCGGCATCCACTCCTCGCCCAGCAGCACGGCGAACATGTCGCGGGCCACGGCCGACATGCCCAGCATGATCGGAAACATCACGTAAGAGACGACCATCACCACCTGCCGATATCCTTCGGCGAACCTCGGGGCGTCGTCGCGGATCTTCGCCAAGGCCGGGAACGTGACGTTCTGCACGGCCTGAATGCCCGTCGCGGCGGGCATGTCCTTGAGTTTCACCGCCTGGTCGAACGATCCGAGCACCGCGGGCGAATAGAGTTTTCCGAGAAAAAACTGGGGTATCTTGTTATAGAAATTCGAAATCAGGTCCGTCACCATCAGACTGCACCCGAACGGCGCCATCTCGCGCAGGGGCTTCAGCCCGCACTTGCCGCAGGGGCGCCAGTCGCTCAACCACCACAGCAGCGCGGTCCGCATCCCGACCGCGATCACACGCTCCGCCACGAGGCTCCAGATGCCCCACCCGGCCATCGCCAGCGCAATGGCCGTAAGCCCGCCCGCCAGCGACGAAAGGAAGGTCACCTTCGAGAGCAGCGCGAAACGGAACTGCCGGATGAAAATCGTATTCTGAACGGCGCACAGGGCGTTGAGCGGCAGCAGCAGGAAGAAAACCGGGGCGATCCGCGCGATTTCGGGCATGCCGTACCAGCGCGCCGCAAGGGGCGCCAGGGCCACCAGCACCCCGTAGAGCACCGCCGAAACGGCGATGTTGAAGAGGAAAACCGACTTGTAATCGCTCTGCGAAGGCCCTTTGTGGCGGACCAGACTCTGCGAGAACCCGCTGTCGACGATCACCAGCAGCACCGTCACGACGGCCGACGGAATGGACATGAAGCCCAGTATGTCGCGCGTCAGCAGGCGCAGGATGACCAGCCGCACGGCCATCGCGAGGAGCATCGAGCCGATCTTCTCGGCCATGCTCCACGCCACGCCCTGCGCGACTTTCTCTTTGAGTTCGCCGCCCAACAGCCTAACAGTTGTGCTGCGCGACGATCTCCTCGTTACGCTTGCGGATATTCTGCACGTTGGCGATCTCGACGTACGACGCACCGCCGTCGGGACCGAAACTGCCGCCCACGATGGCCATCAGGTCCCCGTCGTCGAGTTTGCGGTACTGGTCGAGGAACTCCAGCGCATCGACCAGGAAATGGTATCTGTCGGAGAGTTCCTGATTCCGGAGAATCGGCACGACGCCGTACGACAGGGCCAGAATCCGCTGCGCATGCAGCTGGTAGCAGACGGCCATCACGGTCTTGCGGCCGCGGAACGCCGCCAGATAACGGCCCGTGCGGCCCGTCTTGGTGTCGAGCACCACGTATTTGATCGGCAGGTTGGTCGAGGCGCGCACGGCCGAACGGGCCAGCTGCGCGGTGATCTCGTGGTTCACCGAAACCATGTCCATGTCGATCATCGGCTTGAAATGCGTCTCGTCGCGCTCGATCTCGCGGGCGATGCGGGCCATCGTCTCCACCGACTGCACGGGAAAATCGCCCATGGCGGTCTCGTCGCTCAACATCACGGCGTCCACACGCTCGTAAATGGCGCTGGCCACGTCGCTCACCTCGGCGCGCGTCGGACGCGGGGACTTGACCATCGAATAGAGCATCTGTGTGGCGATGATCACGGGACGCTTGGCGCAGATACACTTCTCGACGATACGCCGCTGCGTATTGGGAATCACCTCGGCGGGAAGCTCCACGCCCAGGTCGCCGCGGGCGACCATGATGCCGTACGAAGCCTCGATGATCTCGTCGATGTTGTCCAGTCCCTCCTGGTTCTCGATCTTCGAGATGATCTTGATGTTGCTGCCGTGGGCGTCGAGAATATCCTGCACGGCCCGGATGTCGCGCGCCGAGCGCACGAACGAATGCGCGATGAAATCGACGTCGTTCTTCACGGCCCATTCGATGAAGCGGCGGTCCTTTTCGGTCACCGACGGCAGGTCGATCGACACGCCCGGCACGTTGACGCTCTTGCGCGAACGCATGGCGCCTCCCACGACGAACTCGCAGTCCAGCTCCGTATCGTTCTTGCCCACGACGCGGATTTCCAGCTCGCCGTCGGCGATCAGCATCCGCGCCCCGACGGGAATGTCGCTCACGATCGACGGCACGTTCATGTAGACCACCTTGCGGGTCGTGAAGTCCGAGCCGTCCGAACCGCGCACGGCCACCCGGTCCCCCGGGCGGAAATTGATGCTGTTGCCGTATTCGTCGGCGATCGTCGTGACGCGGATTTCGGGTCCTTTGGTATCTATCATAATCGGAATGGCCGGGTTCACCCGGTGCACCGTCTCGACGATATGCGTGGCCCCGTCCTCGGAGACGTGCGCCGAATTGACGCGCACCACGTCCATACCCGCGTCGAAAAGCTGTTTTACGAACTCTTCGGTGCAGCGGAAATCCGACATCGTAGCGACAATCTTGGTTTTTTTCATGCGATACATAGAGCTATGTTTTTACGTTTATATTATCCTTCGATACGCTCTCGGGCGGTGTTGCCGCCGCCGTTGGCGTCGTTCACAAGTCTGTCCACCCCGAATCCCTCCCCGGAGAGGACTTGAAGGCAGCGTTGCCGGGCTTCCGCCCCGACGCAACTATTTTTCCGCGCCTGTCAGCAGCGCGTACACGCCCAGCCGATAGGAGTTCAGTCCGAACCCCATGATCGACCCCGCGGCCACGGGAGCCAGCAGCGAGGTGTGGCGGAACTCCTCGCGGGCGAGGATCGAGGAGATGTGCACCTCGACGACGGGAACCGACACGGCCGACACGGCGTCGCGCAGCGCCACCGAAGTATGCGTATACCCGCCGGCATTGAGCACCACGCCGTCGTAAACGCCGTCGGCCTGCTGCACGGCGTCGATCAGTTCGCCTTCGATGTTCGACTGGAAGTAGCCGAACTCCACCGAGGGATAGTTCGCTTTCAGCGCTTCGAAATACGACTCGAAAGTCTGCGATCCGTAAACCCCGGTGTCGCGCCGCCCCTGAAGATTGAGGTTCGGTCCGTTGAGAATCAATATCTTCATAGTTTCATTCATTAACCTAACGCCCCAAGCGGGCGATTCCCGGACAAAGATAATCAAATTCACCGAAAAAATCGGTAACTTTGCGCCATAACACAACTCTTCCATGACCGAATTCGGATTCATCGACAGCATAAAAACCCTTTTCGCCCCGCTTCCCGACAACGGATTCGAGGGCATCGGCGACGACTGCTCCGTGTTGTCTGTCGGCGGCGGCGAATCGCTGGTCTTCACCGCGGACCTGCTGACCGAAGGGGTTCATTTTCTCCGCACGGCGACCTCGCCCCGCGAGTTGGGACGCAAATCCCTCGCCGTAAACTTGAGCGACGTGGCCGCAATGGGCGCCCGCCCCGTGGCGACGCTGCTCTCGATCGCCCTTCCGGCCGATGCCGCCGATGCGTGGGCCGCAGAGTTCATGCTCGGCTACCGGGAACTGTCCGAGGAGTTCGGCGTGACGCTCGCCGGGGGCGACACGACCCGCTCGCTGTCGGGCCTGACGATCAACGTCACGGCCATCGGCCGCGCGGCCGACGCGCACCTCAAGCGACGCAGCGACGCACGCCCCGGGGACGTGATCTTCACCGCCGGGGAACTCGGAACCTCGGGAGCAGGCTTGCAGGACATCCTCGCGGGACGCTGCGACACCCCCGCGGCCGCCGTGCACCGCAACCCGCAGCCGCAGGTCGCCGAAGGCATCTGGCTCGGCAGCCATCCCGAGGTGCGCGCCATGATGGACCTTTCGGACGGTCTGGCCTCCGACCTGAAGCATATCCTCGACCGCTCGGGCGTCGGCGCCGAAGTCGCTGTCGAGCAGATTCCCGCAGCCCCGGGCGCCGACATCCGCATGGCCGCCTGTTCAGGTGAGGACTACAAACTCCTGCTCACCGCCGCGCCGGAGGCCGCCGAACGCCTCGCCGCTGATTTCCGCATCCGCTTCGGCACGCCGCTCCACCCCATCGGCCGCATCACTTCCGGACCGGGCCTCGTGTGGCTCCGCAACGGAAAACCCGAACCGCTGGACTGGCACGGCTTCGAGCACTATTAATGCAAACGGGGATGGCTTGCAGCCACCCCCGTTTGCCGGGCGGTTATTGAAGTACGTCCCGTTCGCGCTGCACGAAAGCACGCGCAAAAAGACCCTATGAAATCGGAAAGCCCTATTCCCTGATAATGTACACGTGTTCGTTGCGCCCCTGCATGTGGTAATTCTCCCGGGCGTACTCTTCGAGGTAATCGTCGTATTTCAGCCGTTCGAGCAGGGTGCTGTCCTGTGCGATCTTCTCCGAATAATAGCTCTGCTCGCGTGTCAGGGCGTTGATCTGCCGCTTGATCTTCACGGCATGCAGGGCGTTACGTCCCACGACGAACACCGTGAAGACGACGATGACCGCCGTTGCGACGATCCAGAACCTGCGGCCGAACTGAATTTTCATTTAAGGAATTATCGTATTGCCAACCGCCCGAAGCCTACGCCATCTCCCTCTCCGAGGGAAGGCCGGAATGGGGTCAGACTTGCATCTGACGCCGCAGGCGGCAACGACAGCGATCGACAGCGGACCAAGCGTGAAATCATCCGATTACTTCTCTTTACGGTATATGCATGTATTTGTGCGTCTGAATGGAGATATTCCATTGCGGATGCGCCTTGGCGTACTCGACTATCGCGGGCATGACCCTTTCGGCGACGCTCCACTCGGGCTGGAGGAACAGCAGACACTTTCCGCCTACGCGGGCGGCATTCCGCTCGGCCCATTCGAAATCCTCCTCCGACTCGACGATCACCTTCAGTTCGTCGGCCCGTTCGAACGCCTCGTCCAGGGGCGGCTGCCGGCGCTTCGGCGAGAGACACACCCAGTCGAAAACACCGCTGAAAGGGTGCGAGCCCGATGTTTCCAGAAAAATCTGCAACCCCCTCTCGCGCAGCGTCTCCGTGAGCACGCCCAGCGGATAGAGCAACGGCTCGCCTCCCGTGATGACGATGGCCTGCGCCGGACACGACGTCGCACGGTCGATCACGGTCTGCACATCGGTCGGCGGATAGAGTTTCGGGTTCCACGTATACTTGGCGTCGCACCAGCGGCAGCCCACGTCGCACCCGCCGAGACGGATGAAATAGGCGGGTTTTCCGGCGTGGAATCCCTCGCCCTGAATGGTGTAGAAATCCTCGACCAGCGGCAGCATTCGCCCGCCGTCGAGCCATGCGGGATCGGTCGCGGCAGCCATCACTCCGTCACTACGTAAATATCCTTGAGACTGCGGCCCAGCTGGTCGTAGTCCAGCCCGTAACCCACGATGAACTCGTTGCCGATCTCCATGGCGCGGTACTTGATCGGCAGCGTCTTGCGGTACGACCCGGGTTTGAAAAAGAGCGTACAGACCTCGACCGACGCCGGGTTGCGGGCCTCCAGCTCCTTGATCATGTGCTCGATCGACTCGCCCGTGTCCACGATGTCCTCGACGATGATCACGTGACGGCCCTCGATCGGATTGTTCAGGCCGATCAGACTTTTCACGCAGCCCGTGGAGCAGGTCCCGTCGTACGACGCCAGCTTGACGAACGAAAGTTCGTTCTGGAATTCGATTTTCTTGATCAGGTCCGACATGAACATGAACGAACCGTTGAGAATGCCCAGGAACAGCGGGGTCTCCTTGCCGGCATAGTCGGCATTGATTCGCTGCGCCACGGCATCCACGGCCTTGTCGATCTGCTCGGCGGGGATCATGATTCTGAACTTCTTGTCGTGAAGTTGTATGGTATTCTCCATTTCGTTACGGGATTTTTGGGATTATACCTGCAAAAGTAACTATTTGCACGCAACAAACGAAGTCTTCGGGCAAAATAAATTGCAGAACGCGCAAACTCCGCACGGCGACGAAAAGAGCCGCCCGGATCGCCCGGGCGGCTCGTAAAACGAAATCGGCGCTTTTCGCCTATTCCGCGTAGGTAAATTCGAATATCGTTTCAGAGGTGACCTTGACTCCGATACCCATCATATCCATACCTACTCCGCCCCACTTGGCAACGGTCACGTAACCCTCGCCGTCCTGGGTGCAGGTTACCGCCTTGGCGGGATCATCTTCCGACATGGCGTCGAACATCGTCGCAGTGGGCAGGTTGAGCGAAGCCTTTCCGTCATAGCCCAGGAAACAAGCCAGGGCATGATCGTCGTCCAGCGAGGTGGTAACACCAGCAATGGCTTTCGCCACATCGACGCCGAAGATGTTGTTCTTCTTGCCGGCATCGCCGTATTCGAACATTCCGTCCGCCGTATAGTTCCCGTTCTCAAAATCGAACGAGACGTAATTGGAGCCGTTGCTCTGATAAACGACGCCGGTGCACTGTCCGTTAACGGCATCATAGGTCCAGGTGAAATCAGCGGGTCTCGAAACGACTTCGCCGCTGACGGTTCGCATGAAGTCGACGTTGCTGCTCTCTACTTTTCCGTCGTTGAGCACCCAGGAGAATGCCCGGATACCGGGTTCGCCGTCTTCGTACATCTTGTTCAGGGCAGAAACCTTGTCTCCGTCGAAGGAGAACGTGTACCAGTCGGCAGCGTCTGCGCCCTCGCCCTGCTGAACGGCGGTCACCCGGTTGTCGCTGCCATATTTGAGCGACAACTGCGACACGACGTTCGTTCCCTCGCTGAACAGCATCTCGAAATACATATCGGCCATCTCCTGATCGTTTCCTGCCATCTCCAGCAGTATGGCCTTCACGGCCTCCACGCCGCCCTCCACGGTAGAGAAATCGCAGGTCTGCGACATCGCATAGCTGATGCCCGTCAGCCGCTTGTACACCGCAGCGGGAATGTTCTCGCCCAGCGTCCAGTCGATGTTGTTGTGCTTGAGGATCACGTTGTACGTGCCTGCCGCAACGCCGTCGGGGATCGTGCAGCTGATGCCCGTCGAGGAGGGCACGGCCGTCAGCTCCGTACGGGTCTTGGCGGCATCGGCGGTCTCCAGGAAGATGCGCGAAGCCGAGGTGAAACCGTTACCGGCGATCTCCAGCGTCTTGTTCAGCTTGATCGCAGCGGGCAGCACGACGCTCGACACCGGGTTCTGCGCAGCCTCCAGGCGCACCGGCCCCAGGTCCCAGCTGCCGTTCTGCTTCACGACGACGGTGTACACGCCGGCCGTGAGGGTCGACGGAACCGTACATTCGATCCCCGTGGCCGTCACGGTCTGGTCGGCCGCCGCGGTCTCCGTGCCCGAAGCGTTGCGCAGGAAAAGCTGCGCCGAAGCCTCGAATCCCTTGCCCGTCACCGTGTAGAAACCGCCGATCTCGGCCGTGGAGGGAACCGTATATTCCGTAATCGGACAAGACGGCTTCTGGTCGTCATCACCGTCCGAGCAGGCTGTGAATGCACCCGCCGTGCATCCGATCAGCAACATAAGCCATAATTTTCTCATAATGCTTTGGTTTTAAAAAGTTAAAAATCAGGTATCTATATTCCTTCCAGTTCGTTCAGTATCCGTTCGGTATCCTCGGACGAGGGCCGGAGCATGTCGGCGTTCACGATCTTCCCCTCCTTGTCGAGCAGGATGAAGTGCGGAATGCCTTCGATGTTATAGTCGCTCTGAAACCGGCTGCCGGAACCCAGCAGCAACTGCACGCCCGCCAGCTGGCCCGACGCGGCCATCTTCTCCCAGGCGGCCTTGTCCTTATCGACCGAAAGCCCCAGGAAAGCGATGTTCCGGCCCTCGAACTTCTTCACCAGTTCGCGGAAATGCGGCAGTTCGGCCTTGCAGGGGGCACACCATGTCGCCCACATGTCGATATAGAGGTATTTGCCCCTGAAATCGGCGAGCGTATAGCTCTTTCCCGCCAGGTCCGTCGCCGTGAAATCGGGCGAAGGGCGCCCTGGCGCCGTCAGGTCGTGGCTTTCGAACTCCTCCTTGTATTCGCGCAGCATCTGCGGGTCGGTGATGTAGGCATTCGCTATGTTCTGCAATTCGGCCGTATTGCGCACGCCGTTGTTCTGCATGTATTCGATCGCCAGCAGCCGCAGCATGGTCTGCTTCACCTTCTCGTCGGTGAAATTGTCGGCGACGTAACGCATCGTCGCCACCGTGCGGGTGTAGGGATCGCTGAATTCGCGGCCCTGCCCTTCGAGCACCAGCGGGATCGCGAAATGGATGAAATCGCGGTAGACGTCCACGTCGGCCAAGTCCTCGCGCTCCACGACCATCTTCCCCACGGCGTCGTAAACCTCCCTGCCGGGACGGTAATCGGGATCGCCGCCCATCAGCTGGTGCCCCATCGGATACATCACCATCGTCTGCGCGTAGAGATAGCGGAGGCGCGCCTCCTCGACCTTCGCGAAATCGGGGCACGTCTGCTCCAGCTTACGGGCCTTCATCAGATGCACGGCATCGTCCGCCAGCCGGTTGATTTCGGCGTAGAACTCCTCCCAGGGCAGGTCATAGGCGTTGAACTCGGACAGAGTCATGGTTTGCAGGTACTCGTTGGCCTCGACGTTGCGGCCTTCGACCCGGAAGCCATCCTTGAACTTGCGGCCGTCGAAGCGCAGCGTCACCTCCTCGCCCCGGCCGATGAACGCCATCTTCGCAGTCTGCCCGTAAATCACGCGCGGATAGATGTTTCCCAGTCCGGTAATCACCAGCCGGCCCTTGCCGTGCTTGTCGAGCGGGATGGTGAAGGATGTCGAACGGTCGATCAGCAGCCCCACGTTGGAGACGGTCATGTTTTCCACCTCGACGTTCACCACGATGTCGTCGGGATTTTTCGACGTGCAGGCGCAGAGAGCCGCCCCCAGCACGAACAATAAGATTTTCTTCATATTCCTGTTTCGGTTAATCATTTTCCGTAAATTTCCTCCAGCACGCCGTCCAGCCATCCGCCGCGGGCGTTGAGCCGGCAGATGCGGCCTTCGCCGTCGACGAGGATAGATGTCGGCACGGCCGAGGTTTCATACGTCGTGAAACTCGTGCGGCCCGTGTCGAGCAGCTGGGGCCACGGCATCTTTTCCTCGCCGAGCGCCTGTTTCCAGTTTCCGGCGTCGCTATCTATCGACACGTAAAGCACGTCGAAACCTTTCCGGTGGTATCTGTCGTAAGCCCTCCGGACGAACGGAATCTCACCCCGGCAAGGCATGCACCACGAAGCCCAGATTTCGACCAGCGTGTAATGTCCCGGACGGATGAAATCCGACACCCGGCGCACGACGCCCTCCGCATCCGGCAGTTCGAGGTCGGGCAGCGGCTGTCCCTCCACGATCCGCTTGTCGCGGATGCACGCCGCGGCGTAACGCCCGGCTGCCAACTCCCTCGCCTGCGGGGCGAGCGCATCCATCAGCGACTCCATCTGCGCCCGATCCAGCCGCGACTGACGGTCGCAAAGTTCCTGCACGATGGCGAGGCTGACCGCCGAAGCGGGATGCTCCCGCACATAAGCGATCTTGAAATCCCGGATGAGGCCGGCCTTTTCATCGACCCGTCGGGCCAGTTCGATCCCTTTGGCCTCGTCCCCGCCGTTGTAGAAAGCCTCCACATAGTCGCGGAATGCACGGTTGCGCTCCTCCGCCAGCGGTTCGAGGGCTGCGCGGTAAGCCTGCCACTCGGTCTGGGTGGCGCCGCCCGCGAGCGTGAAGACGGGATCGCTTTTCGAAGCGTCGCACACGGCATTCACGGCCGTGCTGTCCAGAAATACCGGAAAGGTCACCGTCAGGTTCCTGTCCGACCGGTTTTCAGGATCGAGATAAACGGCCACACGGCAGTTGCGGGGCGCATCCAGCACGCCCTGCAAACGGAATTTCCCGTTCGCCACCGTCGTGCTGTCGATGGCCTCGGCCTGCCCGGCGTCGGTCGTGAACAACACCACGGGCTTGCCCTCCCAGGCTTCGGGAACCTCCCCGGTAAGGGTGTAGCCTCCGTGCGGAGCGCACCCCGTCGCGAAAAGCGCCGCCAGAGCGGCATAAATCCAGTTTTTCATAATCAGTTCGGTTTATCGTTGTTTCGGTTATTTCAGCATTTCACGGTAAGCCACGTCGACGATCCGCCCCAGCCCGGTGTGGACCTCGGGCGCCACGCCCCGGAAATTTCCGTCGGAATTGAAGCCCTCGTAAATCCGCAGCGTGCCCGTGTCGTCCTTCACGCTGCCCACCACCAGGTCGTACGTGCGGGTGAGGTTGGCGCTCTGCCGGTAGATATTGAATTTCAGGCAGGTGACGGTCTCCCCGACGAGCGTGAACTGCGTCGTAGCCGTCAGGGGCTTTTCCGAGAGGTCCACGCGGTAAACCGTCCCGCCCACGGCATAATACATGTAGTTTTTCAGCGAGCTGAATGCGAAATGCTCCGCCCGCGCGATGTTCGTACACCCCGAGAGGTCGCCGTAATAGGCCCTGCTCAAGGCCTGCGTGCAATCGCCGACGGTGACGACGCTCCATAATTCGCCCAGCTGCGTCCCGTAGAGGCAATACCGGTCCCCGTCCTTCAATACGGTGTAGACGACACCCATATTCGTGCTGTTCGGGTCGTATTTCGTATTCTCCATCCAGACGAAATCCAGCCCTTGGGGGAATTCGGCGAAGGCGTCTCCGGTGACCCTTCCGCCGTTGTCCATCTCTCCGAGCAGTTTCACCAGGTCGTTCATCTCCTGCAAAGGGGCGTATCCGCCCACGTCGGGAGACCGCAGGTTGGGCGCATAGCCGACGAACCGCTTCGCGTCGAGGTCGTACATCATCACGACGGGAACCACGATGTTCTGCGTCACGATGTTGGACCCGATCACCGGCGCTGCGTTCAGCGGCGTGTCGCCGATCGGCCCGAACAGACCGACCGACACCAGACATTCGGCATAATAGGTTTTCGAATCGCTCACCATCATCTTGGACCCCGAGGCGTCGTTGATCACCCACGGGCGCGGATCATCCGAATTGCCCATCTCGTAGATCAGCCGGTACTCTTCCTTCCACTCGAAGCCGTTGCGGCCCAGGCGCGTGGCGCCGTCGTCAGTCAGCAGGTAGTAGGGCGAATCGGCGTCGGCGAACCGCGACCACTGGATGCGCCGCGGCCCCTTCATTTCGGGCATGCCGTTATCCTTGAGCAGGTCGGTGTAGGTCTCGCCCGTCACCGCGGAGACCATATCGAGGCGCGCCCGGTCATCGTCGCCGTCGGCGCACAACACCATCCACCCCTCGGAGGTGGCCTCGCTCACCTGCAATTCGCTGCTCGTCTGCCAGTAGACGCCGCTGGCATCCTCCGTCACCTTGAAGAAGAGCGTATAGGCGCCCGCCGGAAGCGCCACCTCGTAATCCAGATTGCGCGACGTGCCGATCACCGTCACCGTCTCATCGGCGCTCCGGGCGAGCGTCCGCCACTCGAACGAATAGCAGTCGTCCGGGAAATCGTTGCCGCCCAGGTCGGGCGTCAGTTGCAGCCGGGCATGGGTCAGTACCGAGATATTCGCCTCGATGCCCGTGATGTCGGGTTCCGTGAGGTCGCGGTAGTCGTAGTTGCCCAGATCGTTGGCGCACGCCGCGCACAGAAACAGGGCCGATATGCAGAAAAATCGTTTCATCGTCATACTCCTTCCATATTAGAATTGCAGGGGGTTGCCGTTCTCGTCGAAAGCCCGTTCGTCATAAGGCTCTCCCCCGGCTTTCAACTTCTCCTGATCCCTGACATAATTGATCATCCGGCTCTCGATGTAGAGCCATTTGGCATCGGTGATCTTCCCGACCTCGTTGAAATCGGCCCTCGGAATCTCCATCACGTCGCAGATAAGTTCGAATTTCTGCTGCGAGAAAGGCCCCACGAACAGACTGCGCCAACCTGCGGGCGGCGCCGTGAACTGGTCCGAGAAGTTGATTTTGAAGGTCACCGCCGACACCGTGTCGCCGCCCGACTGAACCTGGCTGGTGAACGGAATGATGAAGTTCTCGTTCGCCCGCAGTTCGAGCAGCAGGTTTTTGGTCTTCTCCTTCAGAATGTCGGTGCGTTTGAGGGTGACCACGTAGTCGAACGAGACGCTGCCTGCTGGAAGCACGGCTTCGCCGCCGAGCGTGTAGTCCGTTCCCTCCTCGGCGTCCTGCGAAGTGACCCGGACATCGACCGCCCGGGGCTGCGCCGCGGCGCGTCCCACCAGTTGCAGCCGGACGGGCACTTCCAGCACGTCGGCGTCCTCGTAGATGAACGTGTATGCGGCGCTGTCGATGACGGTCCTGTCCGTCAGCTGGTTGTAGAAGTAAATGCCTTCGATCGCGCCGAAATTATCCGGCAGGCTCTCTTTGCAGCCCGCCAGGCAAAGCCCCAGCAAGAGGGCTGCCGAATGGATGATATGCTTCTTTTTCATGTCGTCAGGGGGTTATTCGCGGTTTTCGGTCTCCGAATCGGGCAGCGGCACGACGAAAAGGTTCGTGCTCGGTTCGGGGTTCCGGGAGTCGGTATAGGACCAGATCACCTTCGAGAAGAGGCGTTTGTAGAGGTAGAACAGCTGACCTTCGCCGTACAGTTCGCGGATGTACTCGTACTTGAGCAGTTCGGGCGTCAGGGCCTCGAGCGAGGTGCTGATGCCGCGGTTGCGGCGCAGGGTGTTCACATAGGAGGTTCCGTTGGCCAGCACGTCCGACTGGCTCTCGGCGGCGATCAGGTACATTTCGCCCAGCCGCAGCATCGGGATCATCGTGTTCTGGATCTTTCCGGTCTGCGCCATGTCGGTATATTTGTAGAAATAGCGGTTCTCGCCGGACGTGCTCCAGTTCACGCGGTTGCGGTAGTCGTCCTGATAACCGCCCGTCTCGGCCCCTCCTCCGAAGATCGCCTTCGAGATCAGGTCGCTCTCCATCCTGAAGGTGAAAGTCGTCCGCGCGGGGTTGAAATAATTCAGAAACAGCTGGCTGCGCTTGGCGTGCGACAGCGCGAAGACCACCTCCGACGAGAAAATCCGGTCGGGGTCCTCGGGATTGCCCACCACGAGGCTGCGGTCCACGAACGGGAAGATTCCGTTGTTCGAAGCGCGGATCACCTCCACGGTATACGTCAGGGCGTCCTGTTTCTGCCCGGCATAGAGGTTCACCCGCGCCAGCAGGGCCGAAACGGCGTAATAGTTGAGCCGCAGGGCGCGGTAACGCAGGAAATTGGAACCGTTGCCCGCGCTGCTCATCAGCGTCCCTTCGGTGATCACGGGATCGTTGAGCAGGGCCGCGCGCGCCGCCATGAGGTCCTGGAGAACCTTGTAGACGACCTGGCTGGCCGGCAGCAGGGCTTCGGGCGTCAGCGTCTCGTCCGCGTAATAGGGAATGGACGTCCCGTCGGGATTGAGCGAATAGACCGGTCCGAAAAGCCGCAGCATGTCGAAATGCAGCATCGCGCGCAAGGCCAGCGCCTCGCCCCGGATGATGTCGTAATTGTGTCCCGTGAAGAGCGCCTGCCTGCCCTGGATGTTTTTCAGCAGTTTGTTGCAGTTCAGAATCAGTGCGTACGCCTTGTTCCAGGTCCCGTTCAGGCGGCCGCGCCAGTAATCGGTGTTGTAGTCGTAGTCCTTGAGGTCCAGATAGTCGCCCCACACCGAGGAGTTGTCGCCGATCTCGTAGGCGCCGCCGAGAATCTCGATCATCTCGACGGAGAGCGTGCTGCCGTACAGTTCGTCGCTGTTGAGTTCGATATAGATGCCGTTCAGCAGTTTCTGGAAACCCTCTTCCGATTCGAGCAGCTCTTCTTCCGAGATCTGGTCGTAGGGCTTCACGTCCAACCAGCCGCTGCACCCCGGGCACAACGCCGAGGCGAGCAGGATCAATGTAAGTATTTTGTTTTTCATAATGCGCTTTGTATTGAGGTTGTCACGATCAGAAGGTCGCCGCCACGGAGAACGAGATCGTCCGTGCGAACGGGTAGTCGATGCCGCGCTCGTTCTTGACCGAGGAGATGCGGAACGCATCGTTCATGTTGGCCTGCACGCTCAGGGCCGAAAGTCCCAGCTTGCGGACGAACGACTGCGTGAATTCATACCCGATGCTGAACGATTCGCCCGAGATGTAGTTCTCGTCCATCACGAAACGCGAGGACTTGTCGGTTTTCTGCGTCAGCGAGATGCCTTTGAAATAGGCCTCTGTGTTGTTCGGCGACCAGCGGTCGTAGAGCGCCCGCTTGTCCTGGTTGTTGAACACGTCGGCCGTGCCGATGTTCTCGACCTTCTGGAACAGCGCGGAGTTGAAAATCTGCGCGCCCAGCGAATAGCGGAAATAACACCCCACCGACAGGCCCTTGTAGTAGAACGTCGTGCCGATCACGCCTTCCAGCTTGGGTTCCGTGTCGCCCAGCACCACTTCGTCGTTCACGTCGTAGCTGAACGAGTACGTGCCGTCTTTCTTGATGAACAGCTCCTTGCCCGTCGCGGGGTCGATTCCCGCCGAGCGCACGCCCCAGATCGCCGTGGGACTGCCGCCGTCGTAGTAGCGGGTCATCCCCGAGAGCGAGGCCCGGCCCTCGTTGTTGAGCGAACTGAACGCATTGCCGATCTTGGCGTACTTCGCCTTGGCGTGCGTGCCGTTCAGGCTGATGTTCCAGTTGATGCGGTCGTGCGGCCGGTAGACCGGCGACACCTTGAGCGTCAGTTCGACACCGTTGGTCTTCTGCTGCCCGGCGTTCATCGTCACCGACGTGATGCCCATCGAACCGGGCGTGGTGATGATCGCCAGCAGGGGATCGGTGATCTTGACGTAGTAGTCGAACGTGACGTTGACCCGGTTGCCCCACACGGTCACGTCGGTTCCCACGTTGTAGTTGACCGTCTCCTGCCAGGCGAGGTCGGGATTTCCCAGCTGGTTCAGGATCACGCCCGTGCCGAAGATGTTGGTCATCCAGCCGTTGAAGGCGTAGGTCGAGAAGGCCTGGTAGGCGGCGAAATTCTGGTTGCCGGGATTACCCACCGAGGCGCGCAGCTTGAGCAGCTGGAAAAACTTGCTGTCGCGAAGGAACCGCTCGTTCTGAATGTTCCAGCCCACGCCCACCGACCACGTGTTGCGGAAACGGTTGTTCGTGCCGAACATCGACGCGCCGTCGCTGCGGTAGTTGAAGTCCAGCAGGTAGCGGTTGTCGTAGGAGTAGCCACCGTTCAGGTAGAAGCTCGCGGCGCGCGTCTGACTCTCGGAGTAGGTCGACTTGCCGCCCTCGGGATAGCCGTTCGCGAACGACGGAGCGCCGAACTGGTCGTCGGTGAAGCCGTTGGCCTTATATCCGTTGGCCGTCCTTTTCGTGGCGTTGAAGTTGAATCCCGCCACGGCGTTGAGCATGTGCTTCTCGGCCAGCACGCGGCCGTAGGTCGCCGTAAGGTCGCCCTCGTAGTTGGTGCGCTTGGTCGTCGAGTGGGTGTAAAGGCCCTTTTCGGTCTCCTCCAGATCGTCGAAATCCGTATGCAGGGGCGACAGGCGCGTGTCGGTCGTTCCCGTGGCGTGCGTGATTCCGAACTTGCCGCGCACCCGCAGGTCCTTCGCCACGAACCACTCGATGATGAAGTTGTTCGTAAATCCGAACTGGTCGCCCTTGTCGTAGTTGTTCAGGTGGGCGTTCCACAGCGGGTTGCTGATGGCCTCGGTTTCGAGCAGCTCGGGGTCCTGGTAATAATAGAGGTAGCGGTCGATCCGCCCCTCGTCGTTGTACTTCTTGAAATAGGGGTTGGCCTGCGCATACTCCGAGAAGGGGACCGCGGGATCGTTGGTTTTCTGATAATCGAGCGTGAGTTTGTTGCTGAACTGGAATTTCCCGGTCCGGTAGATCAGGTCGATGTTGCCGCCGATGGTCTGACGGTCGGAACCCTTCATCACGCCCTGCACCTCGCCGTAGCTCAGGCCGATGCCGTAGCGGATCTTCTCCTCGCCGCCCTCGGCGTAGATGTTGTGCCTGTGGGTGAATCCCGTGCGCAGCGGTTCGTTCAGCCAGTAGGTGTCGATGCCCCGGGCGATGCCTTTCAGCCGCTCGTTGCGCAGATCGTCCAGCCGCAGCTGGTTGGCCATGCTATGATTGGTGTCCTGATACACTCCGGCAAGGGTCTCGAACTGGAGTTTCTCGCTCGAATTCATCAGATTATAGTCTGTCAGGTCGGCCATCGTGACGCTGAAATCGCCCTTGTAGGAGAGTTGCAGACGGCCCTGCTCGGGCGCCTTGGTCTCGATCACGACCACGCCGTTCGAGGCCTTCGAGCCGTAGATGGCCGTCGAAGCCGCATCCTTGAGCAGGGTCACCGACGCCACGCGGTTCATATTCAGGTTCATCACCGTCTCCAGCGTCGTTTCGAATCCGTCGAGGATGAACAGCGGCTGGTTGGGATCGGTGCCGTACTCCTCCTTCAGGCCGATCACGCTGCTCTTGCCGCGGATTTCGAAATCGGGCATGCGGTTGGGGTCGGAACCGAACTGGACGCTCTCGGAGATCTTGAACGAGGGGTCCAGCGTGCGGAGGCTCTGCAAGACGCTCTGCGTACCCACAGCCTTGAGCTCCTTGGACTTGAACGTGGTCGCCGAGCCCGTGAAACTCTCCTTCTTGCGCTGGTAGACGCCCGTCACCACCACGTCGGCCACTTCCACGGAGGTCGGCGTCAGCGAAATTTTCCGAAAATCCGCGAGGTTCTGCCCGTTGTAACGCTTCACATGGATTTCATAGCCGATGAACGAGAACATGATGTTGTAAATGCCGGCGGGAATTTTCAACACGTAGCGTCCGTCGGCGTCCGAGGAAGTTCCGATGGTCGATCCCTCGACGACGACCGTCACGCCCGCCATCGGGGCCTTGTTCGACCCGTCGGTGATCCGTCCTGCGATCTCCACGAACGCCGGCTCCTCGGGAGCCGGCTGCGCGGGGCGCGGCACGACCACGATCGTGCGGTCCTTGATCCGGTAGGAGAACTCCGTTCCCGAAAAGACGTGATCCAGCACGGTTTTCAGCTCCGTACCGTCGAACGAGGCCGTGATCCGCTTGTCGCTTTTCAGCACCACGTTGGAGTTATAGAAGAATTCGTACCCGGAGGCCGCGCTCACCTTCTTCAGCGCCTCGGCCAGCGACACGTTTTCCAGCACGACCGACACCCGCTGGGCCGACGAAGTTTTCGGCAGCGCGATGCACAGCAGCAGCGCCAGCAGCATCAGGGTTCTCCCCCGCCACCGGCTCTGCGGAATTGATTGGCAAAATTTCATAGACAACGATTCTTTCATTATTTAAGTTTCCGTTAAGCGAAGCGGCCCCGTCAGCTGAGCCGCATCACGCCGTTCTCCACCTTACAGATTACGTCCGACGTTTCCGACAGCAGGTTGAGGATGTACTCGACGCCCCTGTCCTGGCGGATTTTCCCGGAGAAGGTATACTCCCCGAGCCGGGCGGCCACCTCCACCCGGATGCCGTATATGCGCCCCAGACGCTCGGCCAGAGCAGGCAGGCTTTCGTTCTCGAACCACAGCCAGCCCTCTTTCCACGCGCCGTACACCGACGCGTCCACGGCGCTGACCGCGACAGTCCCTGCCGCCAGGTCGCGGCTCACCTGCTGGTTAGGCTCCAGCACCACCTCTTCCGCACCGGCCGACGCGGCGTAACCGATCCTGCCCGTTACGAGCGTCGTCACGTGCCGGCCGTTCCCGGCATAGGCGTTGACATTGAAACTCGTCCCCAGCACGCGGATGCACTCGCCGTCGCCCAGCTCCACGCAGAACGGACAGCACGTGTCCCGCTTGATCTCGAAAAAGGCTTCGCCCTCGATCCGCACGCGGCGTTCGGAGGCATTTTCGAAGGTCGCCGGATATTCGAGCTTCGATCCGGCGTTGAGCCACACCTCCGAGCCGTCGTCCAGCACCAGGCGGAACTGACGTCCGTTGGGCACTTCGACTTTCAGTTTGCGCTCGGTGGCCAGGGGACGCTGCTCGCCGGTCTCGGTGCGCAGGGCCACTTCGCCCTCGGAACGCCGTTCGAGGCGGGCCGCATTCTCCAGCACCAGCCGCATTCCGTCGTCGGCCGTCATCACCACCTGGGGCCGCTCCACCGTCACACCCATCTGCTGCAACTGCGCGAAGGCGTCCGGCTCGGGCAGCACCCCGGGCTGACGAACCACCAGAATCACGGCGGCAACGATCGCAGCCGCACCTCCGGCCAGGGCCGCGCGCGACATCCAGCGCCGCCGCACACGGCGGCGAATGCGTCTTTTCACGTCGTCGAAATCCCTGCTGTCCGCATCGGGACGATCATCCGGTGTCTCCAGCCCGGCCCAGATGCCGTTCAGCAACTCTTCATCGTCCTCATCGAGATTCCGATGCGGAAAATTGGATCTTTCCATAATACAGGATAACTATTCTTTACCCCATAAATACGGTGAACCCGAAAACTACGTACTGTTTTTTTACTTTTTTTTGATTTCTCCGCGCAATTTCTTCACTACTTTGTACAAAATAGTCTCCACCGTTCGCACGGAGATGGAGAGTTCGGTGGCTATCGCTGCGTTCTTCTTGTTTTCCCAATAGCTCATCAGCAGCACTTTGCGGCTCTGTTCAGGAAGCCGTGAAATAGCAGGGGCCAATTCGGGGGGGGGAACCTCTTTCTCCTGGTCCCATCCGCCGTGCAGTTCGGCGGCGGCGCTGATTTCGCGGCGGCGGCGGGCCTCGTCGTACTTGAGCAGGCGCAGGGAGTTGTTGTGCACGGCGCGCAGCAGGTAGTTGCGCAGCGGTTTTGCGGCGTCGAGCCGCTTCCGGTTGAGCCACACGGCGGTAAAAACGTCCTGCACGACCTCGTAAGCGGCCTGCTCGTTCTGGAGAATGGTCGTGGCATAGTGTCGCAAAGGCGCGCAGAAAGCCGTATAGACCTCCTTGAAGGTCTCCTCGTCACCGGTTTTCAATGCCTCTACGATCCGACGGTTATCGGATATGTCGAAAGTGTATGCCATGTAATTAACCTAACCCTATTTTGCAAAAATAGTCATTCCGGCCAAATAGACAATAGAAAAGCGCCATTTTTCTCATTTCGCGCCCATTTTCCGCCGGGGAGAAGAAGGCTCCGGCGGAAAATTCCGTGCCGTCCGTTCCTCCGGCCGCACCCGGATTGCGCCCGATCCGCCGCCGATCCGCCGCCGGAGCGCAGCCGCGACGGTCGCGTATCGCAAACGGCGGTCCGCCGCGACGCATTGTTTGCATTTTCGGGCTAATTTTCCTATATTTGTCTACCTGTTATATGCCGCGTTCCGACGGAACGGTCATTCCCGGTTCACCGGATGTCCGGAAAGTCGGCGTGCGACCGTAAATGTCATTCACAGCCCATGTCCACATTCAGCAGCGACCGCGTCGGCGAAACAATCATTCCGGACCTGACCAAACGGTTCAGACGCGGCTATATCGACTATTTCGACCGGAAGAACGGAACCGACCGGCCGGTGGAGGAGATTCCGACCCGGTCGATCATCCCCCTGGATCAGTTCGAGGAGCTGATGAAGCTGCTCGACGACATCGTGCTGTTCAGCGCGGCGACGCCGGAGCTGGCGACCAAATTCCAGGGGCTGTGGAACCGGCTCGATCTCCCGGACAAGGACGACAAGGACCGGATCGAATGTACGCGCATGGGGCTTATCTCGTTCGAATCCTACATCAAGGTCTTCATCTACCTGCTGTGCGGCAACGGCGACCAGCTGCGGCAGATCGACGCGGAGAAACGGGGCCTCGGCTACATCCTCAACAATCTCTCCGTCCCGTCCCCGGACGGGAAATCGGGTCTGTTCGACGCCCGGTACGCGGGTCTGTTCGACACGCTGCGCCGCTACCGGAACGGAATCACGCACTCCCCGAGCGACACCGGCGTCTCTGAAAGCGACATCCTGACAGTCCGGAAAAACCCGAACGACGCATACGACGAACTGTTCCTGCTGACGCTGACCGGACTGCTGCTGCTGCTCCACCACCATGCCGGCTATTACAGGCGGTATCTCGACGAACACCGGCCCGAGCTTCCCCCGGAGAAAGCCGCAGCGGCATCTCCGGCCGACGACTTCGACCTCGAACGGTTCAAGGACCGTTACCTCGAGGAGCTGCTCGGCGAACAGAACCGCGAACTGAAACAGAAGGTGGGCTTCATCGGCCGGATCGACAACCAGCAGACGCTGAACCTGCTGCCTCTGAAACTCCAGCGCCGGCAGGATGCCGGGGAGGGGCTGTCCGACCCGGACTACGGCGGCCGTCCGCACGAAAGCGGCGACTTTACGGACGGCGAGCAGGGCGGCATGGCGATGGACGACCTGATAGACGCCGGAGACCGCATCAGCCTGATTCTGGGCAACCCGGGCGCAGGCAAGACCACGGTGTTGATCCGCCTGATCCGCCAGTATGCGGACCTGTGGCACAACGGCGACCGTTCGATCCTGCCCCTGCGTATCAATCTCAACGCGGTCACCGAAGGCCAAACGATGGACGACGCCCTGCGGACGGCCTTCAACGCGGGTTTCGGAATCACGACGACCGAGGACCGGAAGCGCATGGTGTTCGCCCATGCCGAGCAGCTGCTCGCAGAGGGCCGCATCGCGCTCTTCATCGACGGGCTGAACGAACTGAAGGTCTCCCGCCCCGAACTCTTCATCGCCTCGCTCGGATCGTTCATCGCCAAATACGACAAGTGCCGCTTCCACATCACGGGACGCATTCACGAATTCGCAGCCTGCCGCGAGGCTTTCCGGCGGATCGAGGGGTGCGGGGTTTACCACCTCTGCGAGATTTCGCTCGACCAGATTCTGCTCTACCTCCGCCAGCTGGGACTCCCGGAGGAGCGGATCGACGAATTCCGGCTGCAAATAATCCGGGCCGGAATCGAGGAGCTGCTGGGCACGCCGCTCAACTTTATGATGATCGCCGCCCTGCTGCTCGGCAGCACGGAATACAAGATTCCGGCGGTCGGCAACCGGGGCGAACTGCTGGAGATGTTCATGCGGTCGTCGCTGAGCGTCCGGAGCCGGGAGAAGCTGGTGGACGAAGCGGTCAATTTCAACGCCTTCGACCTGCTGCAACAGATGGCCTGGCGGATCGCGGCCGAAGGGCAACGGGTCCTGCGCGAGGATTTCGTCATCGAGATCGCCCGCGACCCGCGCTACAAGGGGGCCGACCGGGTGGAGAAGCTCGTCGACAGCCTGATCGGACTGCACATCGTCGAACAAAGCGTCGACCACAAAGGGAGCTGGCTCACGTTTTTCGTAGACACCTACCTCGAATATTTCTTCGCCCGGCGTCTGGCGCTCGACTTCTGCGAACGGCACGCGCCGCTGCCCGGGCAGCTGGATGTAACCAACGAGCGCAATTTCGAAATCCTGAAACTCACGCTGGAGCTGATTTGCAGCGGATGGGTCCGCAAGGAGGGGTGCATCGCCGACGGCCGCGATTTCGTCAAGGCCCTCTACGACCTGGGGCGCAATCCCGCACAGCCGGCCGCGACAACCACCGCCGACGGCGTGCTGCAAACCGAAGGCCTGCCCTCAAAACCGGCCGTCAACGGAAACCTGGTCCTCGTGGCGCGCATGGCTTCCGGCCTGAAACCCTATACCGACAAAACGAATCCCAACGCGCGGCTGCTGATCGAATCGTGGCTGCTCAATACGATGGTCGTCTACCGGATCGGCCATCCGGTTCCCGACACGGAAGGGGATTACGACTATATCCGGCAGCTGGCCGAATGCGCCGTCGTCCTGTCGAGCGAACGGATTTTCAGGGAGCTTTTCTCGGACTACTGGCTGACGACCCTGCTGCTGACCGTCGCCGACGATTTCGGCATGCAGCTGCCCGAGAATTCCGTAAAGGCGTCGGCGCTCCACCGGGCGCTGATCGACAACTGCACCGACGTCAGGCTGTTCTACCGTTTCCTGCACTCGCGCTACCTCGACCTGGTGCTGTTCCGCCCCCGCTCGGCGCTGCGGATTCGGAAGTTCCTTTCGCTGCTTTTCGGGAACCTGAAAAAATACACCCAGAAACTGCTTTACGGCTATATCGCGGAGTGGCGGGAAGCCGACGCGCAGCGGCAGGGCGGCGACCACTATCTGGCGCAGGACGCCAACACCCTGCTGCTCTGTATCGACGATGTCGACTACCTGATTTCGAGATACGATCTCCCCGCGGCGGAACGCTCCCGGACGAAGATCGGATGGCCGCTGCTGCGCAAACTGGTTCGCAACTACGACGACGAAAGGCTGGCCGCGTTCATTTTCACCGAGCGTTTCTTCGCACTGTTGCAGAACCGGGAACAGATGGCGCTTTACCTCTTCCGCTACTACATCTTCCGCAACCACTTCCCGCGCTGCCTGATGCAGTTCCTTTTCGAAGGTACGGGCCGCAAGGGAATCTCCCCCGGCAACCTCTCGGAACTGCTGGACGCTTTCCCGCTGGAAAAGATTCCGGTCGGCGAGGCCCGCAAGCGCTACGACAACGAAATCTACGACTACCTGACCCAGGAGACGCACAGCGAAGAGTCGGACGACGGGCTGATCTACCGCATTTTCGATGTGAACGCGGAACGGATACGGCTCGCGATCAAGGATGCGAACACCCCGTTCGAAGGGCTGACGGCATGTATCCGGACCGACGACACGCGCATGTTCTGCCGCGTGGAGGCCGACGGATACGTCGACGCCCGGGGCGAGACCTTCAGTTTGAGCAGCCGCGACGGCTCGCTGCTGCCCGTCTCGGGGAAGATCGTCGCACCGGACGGGACGGAACTCGCCTATGCGGCCTCGGCCAGCAACAAGGAGATTTCGGTGACCTGCTACGACACAGCGGAGATCGCCTGGCTGCACGCATTGGCCGAAGCCGGAACCGGCGTGCGGATCGGATCGGCGGAGTGCAGCCTGCGTTTCGCCGTGAGCGCCCCGCTGATCTGCCACCGCGTCCTTACGCTCCGCCGCGATGCGGCCTGCGGTCTTCCCCGCTTCACGGGCGAAATCACCTTCTTCCGCGGCGACGACCGGTCCGCACCGGTCGTCATCGACCGACGTACGCGCCCGGAGAACCGTTACCGCAGCCACCGGCTGTTCCAGCCGATCACCCAGGCTCCGCTCAAAGCCCCGGAGACCCCCTACATCCTCTTCGGGTACGCCGGCCGCAAGGCCTTGGTGATCACCGACAAGCTGATGAACGCCGACCGCTACCCCGGCGCATCCGTCCGCCTGTGGACCAGAAACCAGTCGGCCGCCTGCCGGTTCGTCGCGGGATGCAAGATGCAGCAGGGCTTCGCGGAACTCACCCTGCGCTCGTCCGTCAAATGGGACCTGAAACCGTCGGGAACGCTCCGCCATACGCTCCCCGACGGTTCGACCGAGCATATCCCCTATATCTTCTGCCTCTCGAACCGCACCACGTTCGTCCTGCGCATATTCCACGAGGATTTCGTGGCCCGGATTCGCGACCGGTCGGTCTGCGACCGCTACATCGCCGGGAAGGACGATTTCCGGGTCGGGAAACTCAGCCTGCGCCTCGAATCGGCGGAGTATTACGAGCCGAATTCCAAACTGTCGCTTCTGGAGCTGGAGCTTGCCGACGGGCAGTCCGCCGTTCCGGCCAAAGGTTCGCTCGCCATCACGCTGAAGCACGAAATGCAGCCCGCGCAGCTCTCGTTCACCGGCGAATCGCGCGGCCCTTCCACCATGCTGGTCAACGTCTGCTGTGCGGGAATCGACCTGCAGGGCCGCGAAGCCCGCTTTCTCGTGCCCGACTCGGGCATGCCGCTCGCCAAAGGGCTTTACCTGCGCGCCCCCGGCTCGACGGCGCACCTGTGCATCCGGCAGACGCCGCAGCCGGTGCAGTGGTGCGTCGAGCTTGAACTGCGCGCCGAACTGCGCTTTCCGGAATCGGGCGAAATCGGCTTCGAAGAGTTCCCCGGCGTCATGTTCGGCTTCCGGAACCTCACCGTCGGGGAACGGACGGGCACGCTCCTCGTGTGGTGCGCCGGAGAAGCGGCCATCGACTGCGACAGCTTCATCCGGACGGTGTCGCAGGCGACCCGGATCATCCTGTCGTCCGGCGGACGCCAGACGCAGATGGAGCTTTACCAGGCGGGCGACGCGGTTCGGCGGACGGGTTACGGGCGGCTGGCGGTCGTCGATTTCCCGGGCGGCGCGGAGGCGGACGCCGCGGCATACTACGCCGCAAACCGGCTCCGAGTGGAGATCCTGATGCCGGTCGTCAACACGATCGACATTCCCAAGGTCGACAAGGCGCTGTACAAAATCCACTCGCTGGGCTACAACAAGGCGGGCAGCAACCGAATCCGGATCGTCAGGCCGCTGACCGGAATTGACAAACTGTGGCTTTCGCTCGACGACACCAAGATCATGTGCCGCCCCCGCAACCCGGTCACCGAAATACTGGACGGCGTGGAGTACCTGTGTCTGGGCGTGGAGACCGAAACGGGCGTGGTTCCGCGCATCCTCAACACGGGAAGCGTCCATTTCTTCCGCCGCGGGGAGTCCGGCACGGAACCCGAGCAGGTGGGATTTGGGGTGATCTTCCCGCTGATCGCATACGGCCGTCCCGAACGCTACCACGCGGACATCTGCGACGTCGTCAGCAGCGAAATGGCCCATACGGTCACGATCATAAACGAACAGATCATCGAATTTTTCGTGGCCAAGAGCCGTTCCTACCTGTTGCTCGACAATGAAAAGTTCTTCGAACAAATCTGCCGGATGAAAACCTGCGGTCAGGTTTTCGACGTCTGCCGCATCGTCTCCCAGGACAACGCCCAGGGGCTGACCGTCTATTCGCCCCTGCACAAGACCACGGCCTGCACCTGCGACACGGAGGCAGGTTTTTCGGCTCCCGGCTACGAGGCCGACAGCCATGTCCTCTTCGAGAAGAACCACCGCATCCGCCTGCTGCGCGACATTCCGCGGCAGCCCTGCATGGGGTGCAAGACGGGCGTGGTGGTCTATTACAACGAACGCCGCGACGCCTTTATCTCCGTGGAGAACGAGACGGAGGACTACTACTACCCGATGCGGGACGACGAGACGCTCCAGCCCGGCGACCGGGTTACCTTCTTCGCCACGGAGAACCTGCTCTACAAGCGGCGGCGCAACGCCGGCAAAACGATGATGGCCGACAACGTGCAGTATGCGGGCGCAGCGCCCTCTTACCGGGGCCGCGTCGTGGACAAAGTCACCCGGCAGGACGCCGCGAGCGGCACGACGCTGTTCGAACTCACCGTGGCGGCCGACGACAAGCGCCTTCCCCGGTCGCAGGTGACCATCACGCTCTACGACACGTCGAACCAGCGGTGGTCGGTCATTTCCGCCTGGGAAAAGGGAACCCCGTGTTCCTTCTTCATCGCCAAGGGCAAGTGGTATCTCCACCTGACCCCCGACCCGGCACAAACCCCTTCAACCGAAAACGCACATGGAGAATAGGAATTCCCTGCAACCCATCCGCACCGCCGCCCCTGCCGACCGATTGCTGGGGCGCGTGTGCAGCGTCGGCGGCCGCCGCTACCTCGACTGCGGATTCGACCAGCTGATCGCCGTCTCCGACGCGGACGCGGCGCGCTACGCCGACGGAGCCTTCGTCGAGGTGGAGATCGCCGCCGGGGCAACCCCCTGGCGCGACGCGGTTTCGCAGCAGCAGGCCGTGCAGCAATCGTTCGACCAGCTCATCGCCTCGATCCGCAAACATACGACACTCGAAGTCGGACTGGCCGCGGCGGACGTGGAGCGGCTGCAAAACGAACTGACCGCCCACGCCCCTTCGGGCCGACGCTTCCGGGTCTACGCCCCGGGCAACAGCTGCCATTTCACGCTCAACCCGAAGAACTGCACGGGCGAGCACCTCTTCCGGCTGCTGGCGGGCGAGCGGATCGAAGCGCAATGCTGGGACTATACGGACTTCAACCGACTGAAAACCAATGTCGACGAACCGGTCTGCCTGAATCCGGTGCGTCCCGCTCCCGTCGAGGCCGCGGAAGGCGAATGTTTCGATGTCTATGTCAACCGGGCGGTCGATTTCGGCCTGTTCGTCTCCTTCGGCGGAAACGACGGACTGATCCACAAAAAGTCGCTTCCGAACTACGACGAGCGTTTCCGCAGCGGCGAGATCGCCGCCGCCTACCGCCGCGGCATGAAAATCCGGGCGAAGCTCCTTTCGAAAACCCGCGACGAGCAGTCGGGCCGGCTCCGGTACACGTTCGACCCCGTAACGGACGACGCCCCGGTCGCCTTCGACTCGCTGACGCTCGATGTCGGGGACACGGTCACGGTCCATGTCAACAACGTCACCCGCAACGGACTCTCCGTACGCTATCGCGGCGAGGTCCACACCGTCGACAGGAACTCGATCCCCAACTGCGTGGAACGCTTCCGCAACGGGGTCTACCTACCGAACCAGCCGTTGCGGGTGAAGATGATCAGACGCAACGACAAGCAGCGCCATTTCCTGTTCGAGCTGCTCGACAAAACGGTCGATTACGGGCTGGCGGAAGGCGACATCCTCCGCTGCGAAATCACCCCGACGGAAATCCCGGCCACGACCGAGATCCGAACCACGATCGACCAACGCTCCTGCTCGTTCCACCTCCACCCGCAGGAGCTGCCCTACTCGCTGAACAACTACCTCCGGGAACACTCGCTCGAGACCGAGGTGCGCGTCTGCGGCTTTTTCGAGCACGGCGATCCGAAATTCCAGTTCAAAAGTCTGATCGCCGACCGTATCCAGGCTCTCGACGAGGGTCTGACGCTCGACGCCGAGGTGCTCTTCGAGGACGGGCAGGCCGGGATCATACTCTGGCGGGCCGGCGAGGTGTTCGGGTTCCTTCCCGTCGGCAGTTACTCCTTCCCGATGGCCCGCAACATCGCCTTCTCGCCCGGCGAGCGGATCGCCGTACGGGTCGGACGGTCGGACGGAAAGACCTTTTTCCGGCTGGCGCAGCCGCCGGTCAACCCCTGGGACTCCCTCTCCGGCATTGCCGAAGGGAAGCGCATCCGGGTGCAGGTGTGCGACGTGCGGGAGGACGAAATCCGGATCGGCTACGACCGGGTTTTCGGCATTCTGAAACCCTACACCGCCCGCCGGCCCGAGGCGGGCGAAACGGTCGAGGCGTTCGTCTCGCGTTTCTCTCCGTCGGAGGCTGTGCTGGAGTGTTTCACCACGGACTGCGACACCGTTCCGGACAGTCTCGAACCGGGGACCGAATACGACCTTCAGGTGGTGGCCCACGCCGCCGGGGCGGGCAAACTGTGGGCCTTGCAGCAGGAACGGCTGATCGAAATCGAACTGGAGCGGCCCGAAATGCCCGATTACGTCACCGAGTGCCTGCTCCGCCACGGCAGCCGGGTCCGCGTACGCGCCGAAGAGCGTGACGGCGTCCGCCGGGTCCGCCTGCTCTACGACAGGGAGTCCCTCTGGGCGCAGGCCGGCCTGCGCGAAGGCGACCGCTGCTACCCGGTCATCGCGGAGATACGCCCCGACCGGATGATCGTGACGCACCGCGACGTGATCGGCTATATCCCGAACGACGAACTCGACTGGAATTCGTCCCGGATCGTCGACCGCTCGGCCTACCGCCCGGGCATGCAGGTCGAAGCGCTCGTCCTGCGGGCCGACGCGGCGAGCGGCGAGCTGGTCTTCAGCCGCAAGGAGCTGCTCGAAGACCCCTGGCCGGCCTACCCCCACCGGGAGGGCGACACGACGGAGGGGACCGTCGCGGCGGTGCTGCCGAACGGCAACCTGCTCGTAAATGCCGACGGCATCGTGGGCGAGGTGCTGAAATACAATGTCTCGTGGTTCAACTTCCAGAGCGGAATGAACCGTTACAGGACCGGCGACCGGCTCCGGGTCCAGCTCGTGAAGTTCGACCCCGAAGCCCGGGTTCTGTTCCTGAGCGGAACCGGCGGCACCGAATCCCCGTGGAACGGAGTAAACTACCGAGTCGGCTCGAAGTATGAGGTAACGGTATTGCGGACCGACCGCATGGCCGTCATGGTCGCCCTGGACGGAATCATCGGCGAGATACCCCGCGAACGCATCGGGTGGATCACCCCGCCGAGCGCCGAAGGCGCATTCGCCGAAGGCGAGCGGATCGAGGCGCAGCTCATTTTCATCAACCGCACGAAGCGGGTGGCCCAGTTCAGCCGCAAGGCCGTGCTGCCCGATCCGTGGAGCGTTCCGATCGCCGAAGGCGACGTGGCGGAGGCGAAAGTCGTGGAAGCCACGGCGTCAGAGGTGCGTTTCGATGTCGGGGGCCGGCTGGGCGTCTGCTCCCGCGAAATGGCCCGCGCGTTCGTCGCCGGAGCCTGCGGCGACGTGCAGCCCGACGCGCTCTTCCACCCGGGAGAGCTACGCCGCGTACGCATCGAGGGCATCGACCGCCGCAACCAGCGCCTCTACGTCGGTTCGCCCGACCGGGAGGACTGCCGCCGGATGGTCGGCCAACGATTCGACATCACCGTCCTCGGCAGGGAACGGGGCGGGTACCGGGTCGAAACCGCCGGCGGCATCCGCGGCATGCTCTCCTTCGAACGCGCCACATGGAGTGCGCCGGAAACCTCGCGCCTCGCACCCGGCGAGCGTCTGGAGGCGCAGGCCGCGGCCTACGATTTCAAACGCGGCTGCCTGCTGTTCGACCATCGCACCCTGATCCCCGATCCGTGGAAATCGCTCCGTATCGCCCCCGAATCCTTCATCGAAACGCAGCTCGTCGCCTTCGACGCAGGATCGGCCATCGTGCGTTACGAAGGAGTCGACCTGCGGCTTTCGCCCCGCGACACGGCGATCCTCGCCGGAAAGCCGTGGCTGGAGTCGGTCGCAGCCGACGAGCTGCCGGCAGACGGCCGTTTCCGGCTTTATGTCGCCAGGTTCGACGCCGGAAAGCGCCGGCTGCTGACGGAGCCGCGCCCGCAGCTCTCCGACGCATTCCGCAACGGAGCCGGGGCCGAAGTGGAGGTGAAGCGCTGCACCGAAGAGGGCATCCATGTCTTCTGTCCGGGCGAAGGGTGCTTCGGATTCATCCCCCGGGAGGAGATCATCTGGGGAATCGTCGACTCGGCCTGCTCGCTCTACGACGAAGGCGAGAGGCTGTGGGTCTGCCATCTGGATTACGACGCCGCCCGCGGCCTCTGCCGCTTCAGCCGGCGGCGACTGCTGGCCGGGGCCGCCGTTCCGTTCGTCGCGGGAGCGCGCCTCTCCGCCCGGATCACGCGCATCACCGAAAAACTCATGGTGGTGAAGTGCAACGACACGGAAGCCTCGGTGCTTCTCGGGGATACGACCTGGACCCCGCCCTTCCGGCTGGGCGAACGTTACCTGCCGACCCGCTACGCGGCGGGCGGAGAGATCGAGGCCGTGGTCGAACGACTGGAGAAGAGCGGAGTTCCGCGGCTCAGCATCCGCCGGCTGCAACCCAATCCGTGGCTTTACTGCCCGGTGTCGGACAATGATACGGTAGTCGCCGAAGTAGTCGGGCACTGCGGAAAGAAGGCGGCGGTCGAATACGCCGGCTATGCGGGCCTGATCGAAGGTCTCGCCCCGGGACTGGGTTCGACGCTCGTTCCGGGCGACCGGGTGGCCGTCTGTTGCAAAGCCATCGACCGGGAGCAGGGACGCCTTCGCTTCTCGCTCGTGAAAATCCTGCCCCGCCCGTGGGTGGAAGCCGGATTCCGGCAGTACGGCACGGTGGAATGCACGGTCGTTTCGGTCGGTGACGACCGGACGCTCACAGTCGACGCGGCCGGTTATGCCGGCGTCGTGCCGTGCGGGGAGCTGGCATGGGGCGAACCTTCCGCGACGTTCGTTCCGGGTCAGCGGCTTTCGGCGGTGATCCTGCAAATCGACTACGAAGACCTCTCCCTCGCGTTGAGCCTCCGCTATGCCGAAGGCATTCCTCCGGCGGACATGCCGCTGCGCATCGGCGAAGCGCACCGCGTCCGAATCACCGACGTGCGGACCGCGGCGCGGAAAATGCCCGAGCAGCTCACCGTCGAGAGCGTCGAAATGCCGGCGCTGCGCGGCGTGATCTTCGCCCGCGACCTGGCCTGGGAGCGGGCCGGACGTTCGGCGGCGGCCTACCGCCCGGGCGAAGAGATCGAAGCGGTTGTCACCGACCTGATGCCGCGCAAACTGACTTTCAAGGCGAGCCTGCGCGACATGGTCGACGACACGCGGTCGCTCGACGACATCCGCCCGGGCGAGAAACTCGACGTGACGCTGCGCAAATTCATCCCGCAGGAGTTCGCCGCCGAAGTGACCTATTACGATTATGCGGGGCGGCTTACGCTCGACGCCGCCGTCTGGAGCGGCGTCGAGAATCTCGCAAACTTCTTCCGTCCCGGCCGCGAGATCGAAGCCGAGGTAACGGCGGTCGATCCCGACACGCGAAGCCTGGCGTTCCGACTGCCCGAAGACGAATATACGCCCGACTGGGAAGGCGTCCGGCTTACGGAGGGCGACACGCTCGAAGTGACGGCGGACTACGTGATGGATTCGGCCCTCTTCGTCAACTACCACGGAATCGTCGTGACCCTGCGCCGCGAGGAGTTGAGCTGGCTGCCGGTTTTCCGCATCGGGGAAAACTACCGTGACGGCGACACGCTCCGGGTGAAAGTCAAACGGTTCGACCGGGAGAGCCGCATTCTGAAATTCAGCGTCCGGGAACTTCTGCCCAACCCGTTCCTGCAGGAGATGCCCTTTGCGGAGGGCGATCTGGTCCGGGGGAGCGTCATGCAGGTAGTTCCGCAAGGCATCTACGTGGATTGCAGCGGGTATCCGTGCTACATCGCCAATACGGAGTTCGCAGGCGAAATCCGCCGCAACTACAAGGCGGGCGACGCGCTTCGCGCCCGGATTCTCTCCATCGACCCCGTGCAACGAAAAATCCGGCTCACCCGCCGCTGCGAAGAGCTGTCCGGCGAAGAGCTACGGTTCAGCCCCGGCGAATGGCTCTGGTTTACCGTGACGGAACGGACCGCCACAGGCCTGTGGGCCGAGTACGAAGGCTATCGCGCCTTCCTGTCCGACACCGATGCCGGGTTCCGGGAGAACGAGAGCCCCAGTCAGCGTTACGGACCGGGCCAGCTGGTCCGGATGCGCGTGACGGGCACCGACGAAAAGGCCAATGCGCTCACCGTATCGGCCGAACTGGTCAGCGACTATTCGCAGTTCGACAGCTGTACCGTAGGCACGGTCGATGTCGCCGAGGTGATTCATGTGGCCGTCAAGGCGATCACGGTCTGCTTCCGGGGCATCTATTGCCGGGTTCCGCTCGAACGCGCCAGCCTCTTCCCGATCGCCAACGCCAAGATGCTCTACGCGGTGCGCGAACAGCTGACGATGGTCGTCGAAGCCGCCGACCCCGAGACGCGGACGCTGAAGCTCAGCGTGCAGCAGCGTTACAACGACTGGTCGGAGATCCCGGTGCGGCCGGGCGACCGGGTTTCGGGCGAAATCTGCTTCCGGTCGCCGCGCTTCGGACTGTTGCTGCGCGACGGCGATCTTTTCTACCGGGTATGCGCCGAGAGCCGTTTCTGGCAGCCGGCGACCGAGCTTGCGCTCTACCCGATCGGCTCGCGCTGCGAGGAGGCCGTCGTGGAACGCATCGACCCCGATGCGCGGATGATCTACGTCTCGATCGGAACCCGCGCCGCGACCGACCCGTTCGAGCAGGCCCGGCTCCGCAACGGCGACATCGTGAAAGCCACGGTGGCCGGAGGCGACAAGACGGTCTGTGTGCTCCGCTGCGGGGAACTCTACCTCTCGATGCCCCGGGAGGAGGTTTTGCCGGGACATGCGCCCGAATGCGGCGACGAGGTCAAAGTCCGCGTACTGTCGGTGGACAAGGTCAAACGCACCTTCTACGTTTCGCAGCGCGCCGTAACGCACGATCCGCTGCTCACGTTCAGCGTGGGTCAGAAGGCGGAGGGCACGGTGCAGAGCCTGTTCGGAACGATGTGCCTCGTCCGGGTCAACGGACTCGTCGGAACGCTTCCGGTCAGCGAAGCGCAGATCAAGGCCATGAACATCCGGAGCGATGCGAACATAACGGTTTACGTTTCCGCCATCCGTTTCACGAAGCGGCAGATCACATTCTCACTCACGTCCACGACCAACAACGATCTGGCCGTCGGCTCCCGCGTGCAGTGCACCGTAGTCAAGGCCACGGCGCACCATGTGTTCTGCACGTTCCCCAAACGGGGCAGGCTCTACGACGCGGCGATCCGGTCCTCGGAGTTCTACTGGAACCGCCCGACCGACGTGCCGTGCCAGCCAGGCGACCGGATCAACGCCGTCATCACGGGTGAAGAGATCATCGGCAAGACAAAGTACACGACGCTCAACGCCTGCGCGCTGACCCCCAACCCGCTGCTGACCTGCGAGACCGGCGACACGCTCCCCTGCACGGTGCTGGGGACGACCGCAGGCGGCTACCTGATGCGCTGCGGCGGAGCCGTCGGCTTCCTCCACTGCTCCGAGATCATGTGGCAGTACTGCGACCAGTGGCACGGCGTCTGGAAGCGCGGCGAGAAGGTTTCATGCCGGATACTGCACCTCTCGCCCGCGGAAGGCGGCCTGCTGCTGGGCCACAGACAGACCGTCGGCGATCCCTTCCTCAAACACACGCCCGGCGTCGGGAGCGGTTATCCGGCCACGGTGCGGCGCTCCTCGGACGAGAGCGTCGTCGTCCTGCTCGGGGACACCGGGATCGAAGCCACGATCTCCAAGGCCGACATGAAACTTTTCTTCACAGGCGTCGGCCAGTTTATCCCGCAGCCCGGCGCAACCATATCCGAGGTGACGGTCGTCCGCATCGAAAACCCCGGGGACCCGAAGCGGCGCCATCCCTTCGTCCGAGTAACCCAGCTTTAACCCACAACGATCCATGGATAACAAACTGCATTACGCGCATACCTTTTTCTGCGGCCACCTCGCCGCCGTCGGACGGGCCTCCGAAGTGCAGGCCGCCGACAAGCGGTGGCAGGCGGAAAAACCCCTGACCCGCGAGGCCTACGAACGGCTCAGCAGCATCTATTACGAGAGTTTCATTGATTCGCTCATGCAGGTCGACGGACAGACCTCGGGGGCGGTCTATGCCGACACGGCGCACCTGACCCTGGAAACCGACCGGCTCTGCACGCTGCGCCACCCAAAGCTCCCCGCCGCGGAATACGCCTTCAGACTGTGCCGGTTCCACCTCTTCTTCTTCCCCTACGACATCTGCCTTTTCGCCATGGAGATCGCCGAAGAGCCTGAAACGACGCTCGACACGCTGATCGCCGCACACGGCATTCTGCGCGAGACCTCCTGCTATGAGATCGCAGAGCAGGGGATTCTGAAATCGCAGATCGACGCCCCGGAGTACCTCGCCCTGCTGGAAGAGATCCTGCGGCTGTGCCCTCCCCGGCCGTCGGCCGAATCCCCGCGTCAGGGACGTTTCTCCGGCCTGACCCTCACCGGCAACAAGCTGAAATGTTTCCAGATCTTCATTTTGGACGACTTCTCGGACGAACTGCTCTTCGAACTGGGAACCTTGAGCCCCGTCGGCTGCGTCGCCGACCACAAACACGAATATTCCCCCTCCCAGGAATATTACGACCGGATCATCCGCACCCACACGATTTCGGCATTCCGCAACTGGAAAGCGCTGGCGCTGGTCGACAGTTTCACCGTGGTTGCAAAAGGCCGCACGGCCGCACAGATGTGGGTATGGCCCAACAGCTATTTCCGGCTGATCTACATCCATGCGCTTTACCAGAAGACGCTGCTCTTCGTCGTCAACCGGCAATTCCGCTCGGCCGCCAACGACCGGAAGTCCATCCGGCTGCTCCACAAAATGAAGGAGCAGGAGCATTGGTACGCCTTCTCGAACATCTCCTACAACTTCCTGCCGCAGCTCATCTACCGGGCCATCGACACCGGGCTGGACATCGCCACCGAGCGCGAACAACTGCACCGCCACCTCGAACAGGAGGCCGAACGCCTCGAAAAGAACTCGGAGCGGCGGCTGGCGGGCCTTATCCTCTTCCTGACGATGCTGACCGTCTGCTCGGCGACCTACGACGGCGCGTCGCTGGTCAAGGATTATTTCGGCTGGGAAAACGGCACGACCCCGTTCCGGATTTTCGCCGCGCTCCTGCTCTCCGCAATAGTGATCACAAGCATCTCCGTCTGGCATTACCGGCGCAACAAATCCTGATCGGAGATGGAACGAATATCCTATTCGCCCGAAACGCTTTTTCACGTCCTGACCCATTTCGAAACGGCGGACGAAGCTCTGCGCGACAGCCTGCGCCGGGCGGGATTTACCGACGAGGCGATCGACGGCCAGCTACGCATGCCCGGGTCCAAATTCCTCCGCACTTTCGCCCTTTCTCCGCAGGAAGCCGTCGCGCGGCTGCAACGGGATTTCCCCGAATCTTTCACCGCCCTGCACCCCGGAGCCGACGGCCGGGTGCGCCTGTCGTTCCGCTACGACGCACCCGTCGGGACGAGCGGACTGGCGGCAGACGCGGAGCTGACGCCAGCCGAGCGGGCTGCGGTTCGCAACATCCTGCGCAACGGATGCCCTGTCCGCACGGTCCGCACCTCCCGCACGATCTCCACCGGAGCCTGCCAACTGATCCTCGAACGCACCGGAGAGGCCGGGTATGCCCTGCGCACGCTCTTTCCCGGGGAACTCGCCCCTCCCCTTCCCCTGCCGGGCCAAGTCCCCGATCCTTTCTGGGCGACGCATCTCCTCATCGAATTCAACTAAATCCGGCCGGAACCGGGGACGGCATGCGCACCGGTTCCGAACCCGTTTTCCAAACAATGCGGGACAGATGCCGTGCATCGTGAAACAGATTTTTGATTTTAAGCCGGGGAGTTCCGTATATCGTGAAGAACGGGGCGGATGGATAGTACCGAAGTACTACCCATTCGTTTCCCGAGAGGAGAAAATGGGTGTAAATATTAAATATTCAGCGATTTAATCTTTGCACAGGGTTTCTTCTTCAAGGGATTCCAAGCATAATAAGGTAATTCCAGACGAGGTTACGGTTTCCAGATCGTTACCTCGTCTGTTTTGCTGTATTTTGCATAAAATATTCGTTTGCAATTTCTTGCATCGCGCTTCATTTTGACAGACAACTCTGAGGAAATTAGTTTTAACCCCCCAAATTTCATCGGAGTATGCGCAGCACATTCAAGGTTCTGTTCTACCTCAAAAAGGACAAACACAAAGTTCAGCCGGTTGTTCCCGTCATGGGCCGTATTACCGTCAACGGTACGATCGCCCAGTTCAGCGCCAAACTTAGCGTTCCTCCCCATCTGTGGGAGGTGAAGGGCGGTCGCGCCAAAGGCAAAAGCCTCGAAGCCGACCGTATCAACCGCTATCTGGATAATATCCGTATCCAGATCGGAAAGCATTACCAGTCTATCTGCGACCATGACGGATATGTTTCCGCCGATAAGGTGAAGAACGCCTATCTGGGTTTCAGTAAAAGGTATAAACTGTTACTGGAGTTATGCGATGAATTCTGCAAAGAGTACAAGAACCGTATAGATGTGGACCGTACTATCCATTCCTTATTCCGTTATCAAACGCTACGACGCGATTTGAGTCTTTTCATCTGTCAGGACTATAAAGTCAAGGATATACCCCTTGTGGAACTGGATCAGTCTTTTGCAGAGAAGTTTGCCGCCTATCTGAAACATGTCAAGGGCCTTGCCGACACGACGATCAGCGTTGAGATCAAATCACTGAAGCATATCGTCAAGAAAGCGTTTAACGACGGGCAAATGGAGAAGAATCCGTTTGCCTATTACTACTACTTTGCCGACCAGCCGGAAATTGAATATCTCACCGAAGAAGAAATCAATAAACTAATTATCGGCAAAGTCAAGCAGCAGCGTCAGGATCGGACACGGGATATGTTTCTGTTCTGTTGTTTTACGGGCCTGTCCTATGCCGATCTGGCCAAACTGAGTTATGAGGAGTTGAAACAAACTCCGAACGGAGCATGGTGGATTAGCAGTATCCGTCAGAAAACGAAAGTACCGTTTACGGTAAAACTACTTCCGGTTGCGAAAGCTATTCTTGAAAAGTATCGTATTCCTGCCAACCGATTCAACCGGCTCTTTCCCGAGAATCCGGGAAAGGTTTTTCCGGTAGCTTCATTGAAATCCTCGGATGTCTGCCTGAAACATATCGCCAGACAATGCGGAATTACCAAGAATCTGAAATTCCACATGGCGAGACATACCTTTGCAACGACGGTCTCCTTGATGAACGGCATTCCGCTGGAAACAGTGTCAAAAATGTTGGGACACAAATATACGACCACGACTCAGATTTATGCCAAGGTGACAAACCAAATGATAGATAATGCGATAAGCCGAATAGAGGACCAAATTGGCGAACGGTTCCAATGTCCAACTCTGAAAGAAGAGAGCGACGGCTAATCCGAAAGACATCGGCGATTACAAGTTTCCCGCCGATAGTCAATTAAACGCCGGAGATGGAAATACGCAAGGCCATGCGAATCGCCCGAGGGCGAGCCTTGCGTATTTCCATCCCCGGCATTTTGCTGGTCGCTATCGTCGGAAAAGGCGACATTCTGCGGTTCGGATGCCAGTCGCTTCGCTACGTCCATATCAGAAACCCAAAGTAATCGCTTATCGCATTGTCTGTTTAAAATAGTCGTCTGTTGTTCTTCTTCTCGTGGAGATAATTCAACTCGTCGCTGTAAATTCCGATTACAAAGCGCAGCATATTGTCGACCAAAGCTGTAAGCCTTGTATTCTCATTCCCAATAAGTGGAGGATTGCCGATACTTTGTACTTGGTTGCCGCACTGATATAGATCGCCGAACGGTTACGGCAGTCCGCCGGGGCAAAGAACGTGCGTTCGAAATCCGGCAGCGGAATCTTTTTGCGACGGAATCCGGCCAGCTCCTTTACGTCACTCGTTTGGGTATTGGCGTCTGTCCTTTCAGCAGTCGGAGCCGATGCTCCGGATACCGTTTCCGATGTCTTTCCCTCGGGAGCGTCCGTATTTTCCGCTTCCGGTTCGGGAATCCGGCGGATGACTTTCGAATCCAAAGGGGCCTGTCCGGCGATCATCTGACGCATCAATTCTTCGTCGACTTCGATACGGGGACGCTTCGATGGTTTTGTTGCGAGGTTGTCGGTTTCTTTTAATGAATCCATGGTACAATGTTTTTAAGATTGAACGTTCGCTTTATGCTTGTAAAGCGTGTGTGTCTGGTTTTATGGTTTAAACCATTCAAAATACCATTTTCTGCTTCACGCAGTTTATATCGGAATAATGAACGGAACAAGAAAACCTACCTTTCATGATGCAGGATACCACCGACTGAAATACCTCGGTTTTGATGTCCGGCCACGACCGCTCCAGTCCGCACCGAGGGATTTTTTTGCCACGAAACGGTTGTAATATTGCAACCGGGAAAGACCCGTCCTCGAAAGCCGTAGCGGAGGTTTTTCAAAGTTTTCACAAAAAATTTCCGCCGCGGATTTTTGTTATCGCCAGATAACAGCGAGCTGTACCTTTGTATGCCGAAAAACTTTTCGGCATACGAAAGGTGCTCGCTCTGCGAGGCCGGGATCGCTCCCGAGTCGAACGCCTTTTTAACCGATGTCATGAATACCGACCGAAAACTGACAAACGGGATTATTTTATCTGCTGAACTGAATCAGAGATTGACTGCTTGAATATTCCGATTAATGCATGTCTTCCAAAAAATCCAATATTTCCCGGCGAATCTGCCGGAATCTGGACACTGACGTGTCGTACCGGTCGAAATCGAATATGATCGCATTGACGAAAGCCTGTGCACGGATCGAATCCCGGGCCTCAACCATTTTCAGCAGGTCGTAGTCACGGATGCCGTCACGCATGGCTGCCAGCCGAATCGACGGGTAGAGCTTACGGTAACCGGGGTAGACGATATGCGAGTCGCCGCCGGGCCAGTCATTGGCGGGGGCGGAAACGTCTCCGAAAGGATCGCCGTTCGCTCCCCATGCGTTGAAGCCCCAGTGAAGGTATCCCGGAGAGTCGTATTTGTAGTTTATCCAATGCAGCAGGCGTGTCTTGATGAGCGGCAGTGTTACGTAACGGTTTGCGAAATTCCCCCGGGGATACATGCAGGTGTAGAACCAGCAACTATGTCCGGCTGGCATTGTTCGATAGATTTCCCATACGAATTCGTCGAGTTGTGGCACGAGGATGTCGATCAGCGCCGGGTCGTAGGACGAAGAACGGTAAGCTTCGATGATTCGGATGTCGGGGGCAGCCTGTTTTACCTGGCGGGCCAATCCTTCCCAGGAGGTCTTATTTTCGTTGAGCGGTTCGTCGGCAATGTGTTGTGTGTAGATGTCGAGCCAACTGCGGCCGCTTCCGTCATCGATCATTCTGGAACGCAAATGCTCCTGCAGAGCCGGAAAATACGCTGCGATGTATCGTTGCACGCGCGGGTCGTCATGGGGCAGACGTTGATAAACATAGGAGCCCTTGCCGTCGGGGACCGGTACGTTGGCCCAGAAAGGATCGGTCCACCCGTTGCGGGACCGCTTGGCGAAATGGTTGGCCTCGATCAGCCGTACGTCGGCGTGTCGGAGCAGGAATTCGATCGTTTTGTCCATCCGTGAGAAATCGAACGTCAGCCCTTTGCCGTCGGCTGTCGGAACCGGCGTTCCCGTTTCGTAGAGCAACCAGACGTTCTGACCATAGGCCGAGGCGGTTTCGACGAGCCGCCGCATACATTCCCAATAGGCCGGTGAATCGTCTTCCACGGATTCGTTGTCGTTCATGAAAGAGAATTTATCGGGGAAATACCAGTTGGTAACCAATAACGACTGTTCGGGAAGCGTGACCGGATAAACTTGTATGGTGAATTGTCGGTCGGCAACGATCCGCTTTCCGTTCTTTAGCCCGGAAATGCGTACCGATCCTTCGTAAAGCCCCGCTTCGGCATCGGCCGGAATCGGAATGTCCAACCAGAGCAAAGCTGTCCCGCCTGCGGCGATAGATACGGTGGTGTCGGTCAGAATGGGATCGGGATATTCTCCGGACGGTGATTGCAGGGCATCGGGGGCCGCCGGCACGTAGGCGTGGGAAGCCTGTACGTTCCGGACCCAGCCCAGAACGGCTTTGTCGAGCGAAGTTCCCTGCTCTGTTTTAAGACTCCGAAGGACAGGAGTCATTGCCGCTACGGAGTCGTCAGCGGAGATAACGAATTGCAGAACGGCGTTCTCGCCGCGGGCCACGCGAACGGTATCGTCCCCGGCAGGAGGGTAAACGATTCCGGGAAGAACATTGGTCAAAGGATCGATGACGCGGATCGTGAGTCCGCTTTCACTACAGGCTACCGGTAGCATCAGGAGTGCAGGGCAAAGAGTCCGGATCGTCCGGTTGACGAGAAGTCGGAGCGGGGAAATGTTCATTTCGGGTTCGGTTTGAATTCTTAATTGCATTGCGGGAAAACAGTAAGCCGGAGTTCCGTGCATCCGTAGGGAATCAGTTCGAGATATTCGATACGGTCGGATACGGCGCGGGCTATCCCTTCGGCCGGAAGGCGCGGCGTGTAGCGTCCTTTTTCCAATTCCCAGTCGATCGGTTTGACGGGAACCGAGATTTTCACGGGCGTATGTTCCGGATCGAACGGATAGCTTCCTGCGGCTGCGGGTTTTGTCCGAATGACCTTCAGGGGTATGACCGGATCGGAGCAAAGGGCATAGTTCCAGGGTCCGGCAGGCTCGATGCTCCAGCATTCGAATTCGGGGTTGCCGGGAACTTTGCCGTTCATATTCGCATAGACCGTCCGGTCGGCTGTTTTCCGCTGGGGAACAGGATAGGAGAAGAGCAGAGGTCCGCGCTGCACGTAGATTCCCTGTCCGGGAACGGTGTTCATGACGGGTTGCATGCTGAGACACAACCGAATCCGGTCGCCGTTCCTGAATTTGCGCCGGAGGGTCACGAACGTGCCGGCGGGACATGCGTCTCGCCACAGTTTGCCGTTGACATATATTTTGGCATCCCTGCACCATGCGGGAATGCGCAGCAGAAACGGGATATCCGTCCTCTCTTTCAGGCCGAAGGAGAACTCGATCTCCCCGTCGAACGGATAGGAGGTCCGCTGTGCGATGTGGCACTGTCGGCCGTTCGGCAGGTCGAACGTTGCAGCCGAAGGTCCGTAGAGCGCAGCGGCAATAGAGCCGTCTTTCCCGCGTAGCCACATATGTGCGACGTAATTGGGCATGAAACGGTGAACGTTTCCGGCGCAGCACTCCGTTTCATGCGTCGGCCGGAAAGCCATCCAGGTCGAACCGTGGAAGAATTCGTTGTGATTTGAACGCCCCGTTGCGATTACCTGATTGACGGACGAGAAATACTGCAACGATCGGAAATCCTTGGTAACGGCTCCTAGTCCGGCATTGAAGGCCGCTTTTTCTATTTTGTCAGCCCACCGGACTTCGCCCGTGGTCAGGAGAAATTGCTCCAGCGTCCAGGTGTAGTCGGAAATGTCGCAGGTTTCGTGACTGTTGATGACGTTCCCGTTTCCGACGAGCGCTTCCGCACTGGCCGGAACGCCGTCGGGGAGCATGTGGTCGCGGGTGAGCTTGCGTTCGGCGTTGAGTGCAAGGTCCAGGTAATATCGTTTGCCCGTATAGGCATAGAGCAGCATCGGGAGTTTCAGTTCTTCCATGCAGGTGACGCCATGCATGACGAACCGTTCGTCGCCGGCCGCGACTGCGGGCGTCAGGTCCCCGAATTTTCCGCCATTGTAGGCTCTCTCGCAAATATCCAGCAACTTCGCATTGCCGGTTTTGCCGTAAGTCCACAACATTCCCTCGATGCTGACGATGTTGCGCCATTTCTCGACCTGCTCCTGCGTAAAGTTCATGTAGTGCCTTTCCAAGGCTGCGGGGATCGCCGGATCGCCCGTGCGCTCGTAATAGGCTTGCAGCACCCGGAAGTAGACACACATGGGCCACATCGACTCAATCGCTTTGTTGCCCAAAACACCTGTGGACGATGCGTTGGCCAGCGTGTAGCGAATCCCCTCCTCGGCTTTGGCGATCATCTCCCGATCACCGAGCAGGTAACCCAGGCGGAGCAGACCGTCGGTGTAATAGGCTGTCTGCTCGTAGCGCCACCAGTCGCTTCCGTAGGTTTCGGTGTTACGTCCGATCTCACCCGCCCAAAGGCAGGAGTCGTACGGATAGGACATCGCCTCGGGATGTCCCGTAAGTCCCGTTTGTTGGCGGTGGAGGAATTCCTCGATCCAGCCCTGCGGCTCTATGCAGCCGATCATGCCGCCCTGAAACTGGGCATAAGGGGCCTGGGCGTTCGTCGCGGTACCGACGAGGCAAAGTGCAATAATTGAAAACAGCTTCTTCATGCGATTTCTTGACTATTTGTATTTTTCGACTCTTGCATCCCGGATGACACCTTTCCAGTCGAGCCCGAAAGCGAAATCATATGTATTTCCTTCCGAGTCCGTATAACAAACCATATCTCTCGGAACGTCTTCATGCTGCTGTTCCACGGTTTTCATGTCTGCGGGCAATTGCATCGGCAGAAGTGCCGACGGTTCCCGCCGACCGGAGATAATATCCAGCACGGCCTGACGCTGTACCCCGAAAGCAAGCAGTATGGCATCGGCCGAAGGTTCGAATTCGGCCGGAACGAACGGTCTGGTCGTGGAAACGACAGCCACGACGGGCTTGTCTCCCATCTGCCGTTTCGTTCCGAGTACCCGTTTCAACTCTTCCCGGTTGGAACTCCGGACGGTTTTCCCGCGGTAACTCCGGTCGATGGACGGTTCTTTCGGGTCCCCGCCGGCAATACTCTCGGGGCGTGCGTGGCGGGCCGTGTAGTCGCCGTATTGCAGGCTGATCGGGACATAACCGTTGCCGCCCTTTTCCCGATCGGCCGCATCGTATCCGCAGCCTCCGTCGGGTTCGTCGATAAAAACGATCGCGAAGTCGGCATTTTCGGGGCTTTCTGCCAATTCGTAATATTGTTTGACCAAAGAGGTGTCTACAGGTAGGCGGGATTGTCCGCATTCGGGCAGATATACGCTCCGGCGGGTCGATGCGGGCAGGGTTCCCGCCCGGTTTTTCAGCAGGACGACCGACCGGAGCTGCGCTTCGTAACCGGCTTGCATAAATTCCGGATTCCCGACCGTCGCTTCCGTCCGGTCCGGGTCTACATAGGGATTTTCGAACAGACCGGTCCGAAAAATATTGAGCAGCAACCTTATGGCGGAACGTTCGAACCGCTCCCGGGCAGATTTTTCGCCGAATTCGGCGGTCCACATTCGGTAGGCTTCCAGCACGGGACCTTTGTCGTTGTTGCCGCCGAACTGGTCTACTCCGGCTTTGAGCGCTTCGTAATGCCGCTGCGGGATGCTCAATGCCTCCACTCCCCAGCATTTGCCGTCAGCCTCCTCGATGCTGGAATAGTCGTGCGTGATGCCCCAATCCGTGCAGACGACGCCGTTGTATCCGTATCTGTTCCGCAGCAGATCGGTGACGATATATTTGCTAAAACCGTTGCCGACCTTTTTTCCCGAGGGGTCCACCCCGTGGGAAACCGTATAATAGGGCATGACGGCTGCGGCCTTTCGTGTCTTGCCGTTGAGGCGGAAAGCTCCTTCCACAAAGGGCCGGATGTGTTGCTCGAAATTTCCGCCGGGGTAAACAGTGTATTTCCCGAAGCTGAAATGGGCATCCCGTCCGCCTTCTTCCGGGCCGCCGCCCGGCCAATGTTTGACCATGGCATTGACGCTTTCATACCCCCAGCCGTCCGCAATCTCGGCAGCTCCGACGGAGGTCTGGAATCCGTCGATATAGGCCCGCGCCATATCGGTGTCCAGATCGGGGTCTTCGCCGAAGGTACCGTAGAACCGGTTCCACCGGGGTTCGGTCGCCAGATCGATCTGCGGCGACAGCGCTGTGGCGATACCCAAGGCGCGGTATTCGGCGGATGCGATCCGTCCGAACTTTTCGACCAGTTCGGGGTCGAACGTAGCGGCCAGCCCGAGCGGACTGGGCCACAACGAAATCTTTCCTCCTGACCCTGCGTTGTATTCGGCCCAGGCTCGGGTTTCATTCCGGGGATCGGAACTGATATTGACCGGAATGCCTTGTCCGAGGCCTTCGACGAAGGCCTGCATGTTGTTGTTCCATTCGGCTGCAATGCGGGGACTTTCAACCCGGACGACGAGCACGGCCCGGAGATTGTCGTCCCGGAGGAACTTCCGCTGTTTGTCCGAAACAGCCGAGTGGGGAAGTCCGCTTTCCCGGAGTGAGGTCCCGTTGTAGGTCGAGGACCAGTAACCTACCGAATCCGTCGGGACGGCCTGATGGGAACTGTATAACATCAATCCGGCAATCTCTTCGACGGAGAGTCGCTTTGCAAGGTCTTCCGCCCGTTCTTCCGGGGTGTACCGCCAATCTTCGTAGCAGTCGAGAATCCCGTTTCGGTTCAGGTCTTTGAAAGCGTATCCGTCGGAATATAAGATACGGACGCCGGATCCGGGGAAATAGCCCAGAGTCTGTCCTCCGTCTTGCCGAATCAGACAGTAGGTGTCATGCGGCTCGACCGTCCATTTTCGGCCGCAGGCACAGAGTATCGGCAACATAAACGCCAAAGATACTATTCGACGTACAAGATCTGTTTTTGTTGTCATATCGTTATCAGGGTCGGTTCGTTCTTTAGGGGACTTGGGAAAGCAGTTACAAAAGAATGAATTTTTATCGGCCGCGGGGTTGAATATTTTCCGGAAAGATTCTTTCCCGTATACGGATACCTTATTGAAATAAAGGCGAAATTGCAGTTGTCCGGACGTTTTGAGCCGTATTGCGCCGTTCTCTTTCGGCCAAATGATCGTACAATTCGGCGGGATGCAGTTGTGTTTCCCGAAAAAAATGTATACTTTAGTTTCCGAAAATACCCGTTATGCATCGTCGCTTTCTTATATCTCGTTTTTTCATAGTCTGCATCGGATTTGTCCTTTCCGAGATACAGATCGTTGCTGCCGAGTCTTTTCCTCAGGTGCGTTTCACCCCGTTACCTTCCGACATTCTGCCGTCGAACGAAGTGCGCAAACTTTATCAGGATTCCGATGGATATATCTGGATTCCAACTTATAACGGATTGGCCCGCTACGATGGATACGGAGCCATCACCTACGGTATGCGTGATGTTTCGAACGGGTTGTTCAACACGTTCGTCAATGTCGTTGCCGAGGACCACGACAAGAACCTGTGGATCGGAACCGAGCACGGCCTTTTTCGGCTCGACAAGGTTTCGGGAAACATCGTGGCCGACGAATATCCAGAGTTGGCGGATTGCAACATCGCAGTCATTCTGTGCGATACGGGCAACGGCATCTGGATCGGCGGCGACAAGGGCCTTTTCCGCAAAAATGCGCTCGACCGTAATTTTCATCCCGTCCCGATCTCCAATTCGGCGGGTCGTCCCGTCAAGGCGGTCACCTCCATCATCAAGGATGACAAACTGAACCTATGGATCGCCGCTTTCGATCAGGGTTTGTTGCGTTATGATATCCGTGAGGATCGCGCCTATGCTTGCGACGATGCCGTGCTGCGTAAAGCACATGTTTTGGCACGTGATGTCGCGGGTAATATCTGGGTGGGTACGTGGGGCGCCGGAGTGGTGCGGCTGGTTAATCCTCTGGCCCCGGGACCGACCCGTTACGTGCATTATAAACACGTGCCGGGCAGAACGCACTCGCTGCTCGACGATATTATTTACGATATTGAGGAAAATCCCGAGCAGAATACCATCTGGATCGGTGGTCGCAGCGGGTTGAGCATCCTCCACGACATCGACAATCCCGATTCGTTCCAGAATTTCTTTCCCGGCGACAACGCGGGAGACCTGCCCTATAACGAGGTGAATTCGATCCTTCGAACCCGTGACGGACTGATGTGGATCGGTTTGTTGGGTGGCGGCGTCTGCAAGGTCCAGACCAGCGGAACCAAATTCGAGTCCGATCGGCTGGAACCGATCAGAACCCGTTACAACACGAGTTCTGTTCGAAGTATGTATTACGCCGGAAACGGCGACTTCTGGTTCGGGCTGCTTGATTTCGGCCTTATAAAATACAACATTCGAAGCGGTAAAATCGTCGATTACCACGAGCATCCCGATTTGAAGTCGCTTCCTTACACTTCGACCGTCAATACGATCATCCGCCGCTCGACTACCGGGGAACTGTATTTCGGAACGCAAAACGCCGGTATTTGGGTGTATAACGAAACGCAGCACAAGGTTCGGCAGATCAATCATTTCAACCAGCCGAACTTTCTGGACGACTGCGTGATTGCTCTGTGTGAGGATACGCACGGCAATCTGTGGATAGGCTCCCGGTTAGGTATTTACGTCGAATCGACAGACGGGCGTTTCCACACCGCTGCTGAATGGCTCGGATACGCTACGCCATTCGATCAGACTTATGTGTTCGACATCTGTTGCGACAAAGCAGGCGATGTCTGGATCGCTTCCAACGGTCAGGGCATTCTGCATATCCGTACGGCAGACGGAACCTGGAGGCAGTATACACGCGACAACGGCATGATTTCCGATCATGTCTATTGCCTGCAGGCCGACGATACGGGGTGTATCTGGGCCGGAACTTTTGCGGACGGACTTGCGGTCCGTATTCCTTCGGAAGGGAGCTTTAAGGCCGTGTCGGCTTTCCCGAATCTGGAAAACAAAGGTATCGGCAATATTGCCCGGGATGAAAACGGCCGGATGTGGATTACCACGAATAATTCGGTCTTTTCCTTTTCGCCGGACAGCCTGGGCAATCCCGAGCATATCAATACCTATATTATATCGGCCGACATGCAGTCGTTCTTCTTCAACCGAAACGCTTCGGCGCAGGTCGATTACGGACGCATTGCTTTCGGAGGATCGAATGGGCTGATGATATTCACCGGCAATCGCACGCAGCCCCACCAGACGAGACTGCCGATCGTGCTCACAGACTTCAAGGTGCACAATCGTTCGTTACGGACCATTCCCGCACGGGAACGATCGCGCATCTCTCTCCGGGATATCGATTACACGGATGCCGTGACGCTTACGCACGACCGGAACAACTTCTTCATCGAATTCTCGATGCTCTCCTATGCCAATCCGCGCGATCATATTTTTAGATACCGGCTCGACGGATTTGATAAGGAGTATGTTACGGCCGATTCGCACCACCGTTTCGCCTCATACAGCAATCTTTCACCGGGAACCTACACATTCCGTCTGCAGGCTGCCGGGGAAAACGGCGTGTGGAGCAGCAACGAGCGGACGCTCACAGTGCGGATACTCCCCGCCCCGTGGCTTTCGTGGTGGGCCTGGACGATCTATTCCGTGCTGCTGCTGGTGCTCGCCTATGGGGTCGTGCGGTTCCTGCGCTACCGGCTCCGGCTGCGTCAGGAGGTGCAGATTTCGAAGTTGGAGCGACAAAAAACCGAAGAACTGAATCATGCCAAATTGCAGTTTTTCACCAACGTCACTCACGAACTGATGACTCCGCTGACGATTATTCTTACTTCGCTCCAGAACCTGAACAACGGCACAGGGGACAATCAAACTCTTTACGGTGTCATGTCGGCCAATGCGACGCGGCTGATGCGACTGATTCAGCAGATACTCGAATTCCGGAAAGTCGAGAGCGGGAATCTGAAAATCCGTGTTTCGCATGGCGATGTCGTCGGATTCGTTCGCCGGTGTGTGGAAGCTTTTGCCCCGCTTGTGGCCCGAAAGCAGCTCAAGGTCTATTTCCGTGCTTCGTCGGAACAGGTCGACGGCTGGTTCGATCCCGACAAACTCGATAAAATCGTCTACAACCTGCTGTCCAATGCGGCAAAATACACGCCCGACAAGGGTGAAATTATCATCCGGATCGAAACCGGAGACGACTGTTCGGTCTGCATTTCGGTCGCCAACAGCGGCGAACTGATGACCCAGCAGACTATCGACGGACTTTTTCGCCGGTTTTACGACGGCAATTACCGGAAACACCATACGATTGGAACCGGTATCGGTCTGTCGTTGGTCAAGGATCTCACCGACCTCCACCGAGGTTCAATCCGGGTGTCGAGCGACGAGCAGGACGGCAACTGTTTCCGAATCACGCTACCCATAGGTCGAGATGCTTATACCGAAGAGGAGATCGACGATGATACCGGAGACGATGCCGCGGAAAAAATTTACGAAGGGGCCGGAGAATTCGTTCCGGTGCAGCCCGATGCGGCGATGACCGATACCCCCTCCCGCACACGCACTGACCATACGCTGTTGGTCGTCGATGACAACGAAGAACTGCTCTTGTTGATCTCCAATCTTTTGGCGCCCTATTTCCGAATTGAAACGGCATCCGACGGAGAAGAAGCGCTTCGTATATTGTCCCGACAGCCGGTCGATCTGGTCGTTTCGGATATCATGATGCCCGGCATGGACGGTATCGAATTGTGCCGACGGATCAAGCAGACCTTCGAATACTGTCATATTCCGGTTATCCTGCTTACGGCCAAAAATGTCGACGAAAGCCGGATTGAAGGGTACAATTCGGGGGCGGACGGCTATGTCACCAAGCCCTTCAACCTGCAGTTGCTCTACGCTCAGATTGTCAATCAACTCCGAAAATTGGAGATTCGGGGCCTGCATTTCCGCAACCAGCCGGTTTTTGAGGTGGAGAAACTGGAGTATACTTCGATGGACGAAAAGTTCATGCGTCAGGCTATGGCGTGCGTCAATGCGCATATCGACGATTGCGAATTTGCACAGGCCGATTTTACCCGTGAAATGAATATGTCGCGTACGATTCTTACCGAAAAACTCAAATCGCTCACCGGGTTGACTCCGGCTGCATTCATCATTGACGTGCGACTGCGTGCTGCCTATCATTTGCTCGAAGAGCAGAAGAAGATGCGTATTGCCGATCTGGCCTATGCTTCCGGATTCAACGACCCGAAATATTTCAGTACGTGCTTCAGAAAGAAATTCGGATTCTCTCCCAAGGAATTTATCGACAGACTGAACGAAAAAGGCGATAAAATCGCTTGATTGTCCGCAGAAGCGGGCCTACAACCGTTTTTCGGTAAAAATTCGACCTGCATGATCCATGTCAGGAGTATTTTCGTACCCGGTAGATTTTGTCCCGGCAGAGTGGATGGAATCGGCTCAATCCATAGGATATGATTATGAAACTCATTTTTGCAATCTCCATTGTCGCTCTTTCGTTCTTCGGCACTGCCTGCCGGAGATCTGTCGGCGAAATGATTCTGGTGCCGATGCCGCAGGAGGCAACCTTTACGGGAGGTTACTTTGAAACGGACAGCGCCCGATTCGTGGAGCGTGCAGGCGATGGGTACGTTGCCTGCCGAATCGATCCTTCGGCTCCGGAGATTCGTCCGGAGGGTTACCGGCTGAAAGTGACTCGCCGGGGCATTGACCTTACGGCCCTGGATTCCGCGGGACTGTTCTACGGCCGGCAGACGCTGTGCCTGTTAGCGACCGCACAGGGGATTCCCTGCGTGGAAATCATCGATAATCCCTGTTTCGGTTATCGGGGTATTCATCTCGATGTTTCGCGGCACTTTTTCCCCGTTGAAACGATATTCCGGCTCCTCGATGAAATGGCACGGTACAAGCTTAACAAATTTCATTTCCACCTGGCGGATAACGGCGGCTGGCGCATCAGGATCGACGCTTATCCGCTGCTGACCCGGCTGGGAGCATTCCGTACGGAGTCCGACTGGCTCGAATGGTGGAGTTACGGCGACAGGCATTATGTACCCGAGGACACACCGGGGGCCTATGGCGGTTACTATACGAAAGAGGAAATTCGCAGAATCGTTGCCTATGCTGCCGAACGCTTCATCGAGGTGATTCCGGAAATTGAGTTCCCGGGGCACTCCGACGAGGTTTTCGCAGCTTATCCGGAGCTCTGCTGCTCGGGCCGGGCCTATACTTCCGGCGAGTTTTGCGTCGGCAATCCGCTGTCGTTGAAATTTATGGACGAGGTCCTGACCGAGGTTCTGGAGTTGTTCCCCTCGAAATACATCCATATCGGCGGCGACGAGGCCGACCGGACAGCTTGGAAGAGCTGTCCCAGATGCCGGCATCTGGCCAGGGAGTTGGGCGGAGTGGACCAGGTGCAATGCTATCTGGTCGAACACGCCGAAAAGTTTCTGGCGGAACACGGACGCACGATGATCGGATGGGATGAAATCCTGAAGAACAACCTGCGATCCACCTCTACGGTAATTTCCTACAGGGGGCAGCGAGGAGGCATCGAGGCGGCCAACCGCGGTTACGATGTGGTCATGTCGCCGGGCGAGATCCTCTATTTCGACTGGTATCAGGCCGATCCTCATACACAGCCGCGCGCGATGGGCGGTTTCTCGCCGATTCGGAAGATGTACGGTTTTCATCCCGTCCCCGATACCCCTGCAAAGGCGGCTGACAATGAATCGATAATTCGCGGTGAATTCGTTTCGCCGGATTCGGTCGAATATATCTATGACGGCGGCAAAGAGCACGTCATCGGGGTACAGGGTTGCACATGGACCGAGTTTATAGAAACGGAAAAACATTTGGAATACATGATTTTCCCGCGTTTGCTGGCAGTTTCCGAACTTGCCTGGACTCCCCCGGGAGCGACGTGAGTGGAATGATTTCCGTCGTCGTATCAATGTTCATGTATCGTTGCTGCATGCGCGGGGAATCAATGCTTTTCCATTGAGCGACGACGTTGTGATTACGGCTCAGATGCTTTCCGAAGGCAAAAAGGCCCGGGTGACGCTCGACACGGAGAAATATCCCGCCGAAGTACGCTATACTTTGGACGGTACGGCCCCGGTTCCCGGATCAGACCTTTACGACGGGCCTTTTGTCGTGAAAGCGGGGACAACCGTCCGGGCGGCGCTCTTTGTCGCAGGCAGGATGGAGGGGACCATGACGGAACTCTATGTCGATGCCCGCCGCAATGTCGATAATTACTATACTTATCTGAATACTCCCGAGGTATACGCCTCGACAGACCGTTAATTGATACTTTATGAAAAAACTACTGATCGCACTGTTTTTGTTTCCCGTGACGCTGGTCGTGGCGGTTCCGTCTGCAAAGCCCCGGTTGGGCGAGGCTCCGGTCCGGAAGATCGTTGCGGCTATGAGCCTTGAGGAGAAGGCCGGCCTGCTGGTGGGAACCTCAATGGAGGGTTACGCTGGCGAGGGCGCTGTAACGGGCCGCACGTTGAAAACAGTTCCCGGTTCGGCCGGAACTACCCGCTCTTTGGAATCCTACGGCATTCCGACAACGGTGATGGCCGACGGTCCTGCGGGCCTTCGTATCGATCCGGAACGTGCAGGAGATGCACGGACTTATTTCTGTACGGCTTTTCCGATCGGCACGATGCTCGCCTCGACCTGGGACGAGGCGGCTATTGAACGCTGTGGCGCAGCAATGGGTAACGAGGTGCTCGAATATGGCTGCGACGTGATTCTCGGTCCGGGTATGAACATCCACCGCCATCCGCTCTGCGGCCGCAATTTCGAATATTATTCCGAGGACCCGTTGCTGAGCGGCAAATGCGGCGCGGCGATGGTGCGGGGCATTCAGTCGCAAGGCGTAGGGACTTCGGTCAAGCACTTTGCGGCCAACAACCAAGAGTCGATGCGCTTACAGAATGACGCCCGGGTGTCGCAACGTGCGTTGCGTGAGATTTATCTGCGAGGATTCGAGATCGCCGTCAAGGAGGGGCGTCCGTGGACGGTCATGTCGTCCTACAATCGTATCAACGGACCTTATACGCAGGAGAGCCGCGAGTTGCTGACCTCTGTTCTGCGCGACGAATGGGGCTACGAAGGTCTTGTCGTGTCGGACTGGATCGGAAAACGTAACACCGTGGCACAAGTACATGCCGGCAACGACCTGATGATGCCGGGAGAACCGGCTCAGGCGAGAGAGATTGTAGAAGCGGTGCGCAGCGGGAGACTCGCCGAGGCGGATGTTGACCGGTGTGTGACCCGTGTACTCGAATATATTCTGCGGACGCCCCGTTTCCGGAAACAAGCCGTGTCGGAGACTCCCGACTTGGAAGCACATGCTGCCGTATCGCGTCAGGTGGCAGCGGAAGGCATGGTTTTGCTCCGCAACGAAGGCGCTGCTTTACCACTTGCCGCAGGATGTAATCTCTCGGTGTTCGGAGTCAATGCCTATGACTGCATTGTCGGAGGTACGGGCGCCGGACACGTCAACAAAGCCTATACGGTCGATTTGGACGAAGGTTTGCGCAACGCCGGATTCCGGCTTAACACCCGTACGGCAGATCTCTATGCAAAATACATGTCTTTCGGTGAGGCACTGCTCGCGGAGCAGAACGCCCTGCGTTATTTGGGCGAAAAGAGGTTTGTCCCCGAAACGACGCTGACGCCGGAATTCATCGCTTCGCGTGCGGCGGACAGCGATGCGGCCATCGTTGCCTTAGGCCGCAATTCGGGTGAATACAACGATCGTCCTACATCGGATTTCTACCTGACGGAAGCCGAACGGGAACTGCTCGAATCGGTCTGCTCGGCGTTTCATGCCGCGGGTAAGAAGGTGGTCGTGGTGCTCAATATCGGCGGCGTGATCGAAACCATGTCGTGGAAGGAACTTCCCGACGCTATCTTGTTGGCCTGGCAGGGAGGTTTGGAAGCCGGGAATGCCATGGCTGATGTTTTGAGCGGCCGCGTATCGCCTTCGGGAAGGCTGCCGATGACTTTTCCGGCGGATTATTCGGATCATCCGTCATCGAAGAATTTTCCGCTCGACTATCGGGGGCGCCGCGGCGATTGGGCCGACGACGCCCCGGAACGGCACCTGCGAAACCTGGGATTCACCTGTTACGAGGAGGATATCTGGGTGGGTTACCGCTATTTCTCGACCCATGCTCCAGAGGCGGTGTCCTATCCTTTCGGCTATGGTTTGGGGTATACGACCTTCGAGTGGACGGATGCGGCCGTCAGGCGTTCCGGGACGGATTATGCGGTAACGCTCCGTGTAACCAATACAGGTTCGCGCGCCGGACGGGAGGTCGTTGAACTTTATGTTGCAGCCCCGCAAGGGGCGCTGCCGAAGCCCGTGCGCGAATTGAGGGCTTTTGCCAAAAGCCGGGAATTGCAGCCCGGGGAGTCGCAGGCGCTGACCCTTCGTTTCGCGGCTGCCGATCTGGCCTCGTTCGACGAGCGTATTTCGGCGTTTGTCGTCGATTCGGGGCGCTATATGGCCGAACTGGGGCGTTCTGCCGACGACATTGTCCAGCGGCTGCCTTTTGTCGCCAAAGCTTCCGAGCGCAAGGTGCATGACGTACTGAAACCGCAGGAGCCCCTGCGACGACTCAAATTCTGATGCAATGAAAATAATAGCTTGTTTGTTGATTTGTATGGGCTGCAATGCGCTGTTTGCAGCAGTGCCGCCCGCTATCCGGCCCGATGCGAAGATCGAAACCCGGATTGAAAAGATACTCGGCCGCCTGACGCTTGAAGAGAAAATCGGCCAAATGTGTCAGTTGACCGTCAGCATGGTGACCGATATGAATGATTCCGGGCATCCGTTCATCAGCGATGAGCTGCTCGATACGGTCATCGGACATTACAAAGTCGGGTCGATTCTCAACGTACCGTTCGATGAGGCGCAGTCCCGGGAGGCATGGACGCAGATTATCGGTAGGATTCAGCGTCGTTCGCTCGACTGCCTGGGGATTCCCTGCATTTACGGTGTCGATCAAATGCACGGTGCTTCCTACACCCGCGGTGCAACCTTTTTTCCGCAGGGGATCAACATGGGTGCCGCGCTGAACTGTGAACTGATGCGCCGTTCGTCGGAGATTTCGGCTTATGAAACCCGTGCCTGTGCCATTCCGTGGAATTTTGCGCCGGTGATGGATTTGGGACGCGATCCCCGATGGTCGAGGATGTGGGAGAGTTACGGAGAGGATGTTTGTGTCAATTCCCGGTTGGCGGCGGCTTCCGTGCGCGGTTTGCAGGGCGATGATCCCAATCGGATCGGGATGTATCGGGTGGCTGCTTGTTTGAAGCATTTCATGGCCTACGGCGTCCCCGTGTCGGGCAAGGACCGAACGCCTTCGTCCGTTACGCGCAACGCCCTGCGCGAAAAATATTTTGCCCCCTTTCTCGAATGTATCCGGGCCGGGGCGCTGTCGTTGATGGTCAACTCGTCCAACAACGACGGTATGCCCTTTCATGCCAACCGCGAGTTGCTCACGGGGTGGTTGAAGGAAGAACTGAACTGGGACGGGGTGATCGTTACGGATTGGAATGATATTTACAATCTATATGAGCGGGATCATATCGCCGAGAGCCGCAAGGATGCGGTTCGGATCGCTATAAATGCCGGGATCGATATGGCCATGGTCCCTTTGGACCGGGATTTCTGCGTCTATCTCCGTGAACTGGTCGAGGAAGGGCTGGTTTCCGAAAGACGCATCGATGATGCCGTTCGTCGGATTTTGCGGTTGAAAATGCGCATCGGGCTGTTCGAAGAGCCGTTCCCGGACACTTCGAAGTTCGATCGTTTCGCGAGTGATGAATTCGCCGCCGTGGCTTTGCAAGCTGCCGAAGAGTCGGAGGTGCTGCTCAAAAACGACGGAGGTCTGCTACCGCTCCCGAAGTCGGCGCGTATCCTGCTCACCGGCCCCAATGCCAATTTCATGCGCTGTCTCAACGGCGGCTGGTCTTACACCTGGCAGGGTGAGCGTTGCGATGAGTTTGCAGATCGTTACAATACGATTTACGAGGCCTTGGCGCGTAAATTCGATCATGTTACCTGGATTCCAGGCGTAGAATACGGCACCCCCTCGGAGAATTGGCAGGTGGAGCGTGTGCGGGGAATCGGCGAAGCAGTCTCGGCAGCGGCCGATGCAGACGTGATTGTCGTCTGCATCGGCGAGAACTCCTATTGTGAAACTCCGGGCAACATGAATGATCTGAACTTGTCGCAAAACCAGAAAAAACTGGTCCGCGAACTGGCGTCTACGGGGAAACCCCTCGTATTGGTGTTGAACGAGGGACGGCCGCGTCTGATCGGCGATATAGAGCCGTTGGCGCAGGCTGTCGTCGATATCCTGCTGCCCGGCAATTACGGGGGTGACGCACTGGCCAATCTGCTTGCCGGGGATGCGAACTTCAGCGCCCGGCTTCCCTTTACCTATCCGCGCTGGCCCGATGCGTTGGCCACCTATGACTACAAACCCTGTCAGAAAAGGGGTACGATGGAGGGCGAATACAACTACGATGCCGTGATGGACGTGCAATGGCCTTTCTGCCACGGATTGAGTTACACTACATTCGAATACGGAAATCTGCGGGCTAACCTTACGGAATTTCGGGCCGGAGATATGCTTTCGTTCACGGTCGATATCTCCAATACAGGCGACTGCGCGGGCAAGGAGGCCGTATTGCTCTGGTCGAGCGATTTGGTGGCAAGCCTGACGCCTGACGTGATCCGGCTGCGCAATTTCGAGAAGATCTTCCTTGAACCGGGCGAAACCCGTACGGTGACGCTTTCGATACCGGCATCCGATCTGGCGTTTGTCGGTTATGACGGTCGCTGGCGGCTCGAAAAGGGCGATTTCCGGATCCGTATGGGTACGGAGACCCTGTTCGTCCGATGCGTGGAAACCCGGGTGTGGGACACCCCTAACATTCCCTGAAACCGTTCTAAAACATACCGATATGAAAAATGTTTTTTTTGCCGTCATGGCGCTTGCTGTTTCATTTACGGAAACCCGAGCGGCGGATTCTCCCGCGATCGTTCCCATGCCTCAGCACATCGCTTACGCAACTGGCGAAGGAGCGGTGCTCTCCGCCGGATCGCGGATCGCTGTACCCGGCGGGGCTAAAGCGTTGCGGAGTGTCGCGGAACTCTTTGTGCGGGATATTTGCCGGGAACATGGACTTCGGCTGAAAGTTTCCGGAATTTCCGAAAGCGGCATCGTACTCGGGATCGATCCGGCGCTCAGGGCGGAGGCCTATTCGCTCGACATCGGCCAAGGGCGTGTCGCCGTGACGGGCGGTTCCCCTTCGGGACTCTTCTACGGATTGCAGAGCTTGCGTCAACTTATCTCGCAGTATGGCATGCGACTTCCGGCAGTGCATGTGGAGGATGAACCTTGTTTCGCTTATCGCGGCGCCATGCTCGACTGCTGCCGTCATTTCTTCACGGTTGACGAGATCAAAACGTTCATCGACATATTGGCGCTCCACAAACTCAACCGTTTTCACTGGCATCTGACCGACGACCAGGGATGGCGTATCGAGATCAGGCATTATCCCGGATTGACGAAAGAGGGGTCACGGCGTGCCGAAACAGTCCTTGGACGCAATACGAATATCTACGACGGCATACCTTCGGGAGGATACTATACGCAGCGACAAATTCGTGACGTCGTAGCCTATGCGGCCGAACGGTTCATTACGGTCATCCCTGAAATCGAAATGCCGGGACATGCCTCGGCGGCACTGGCGGCCTATCCCTGGCTGGGGTGTGCCGGTGAGGGGTATATGGTACGGACGCGATGGGGCGTATTCCCGGAAGTTTATTGCGCGGGCAAGGATTCGACGTTCGAATTCATGGAGAACGTGCTTGCAGAGGTGTGTGAACTGTTTCCCTCGGAATATATCCATATCGGCGGGGATGAGTGTCCCAAACAGAGTTGGACGAGCTGTCCCGCCTGTCAGCAGCGTATCCGTAATGAGCGGTTAGAGCATGAAAACGAATTGCAGAGTTATTTTGTCCATCGGATTGAAAAATGGCTCAACGCCCGGGGGCGCAATCTGATCGGGTGGGACGAAATACTCGAAGGAGGGATTTCAAAGACGGCTACGATTATGTCGTGGCGCGGTGCCGATGGCGGCGTTGCCGCAGCCAAGGCCGGGAATCAGGTGATCATGCCCCCCAACACGCATTGTTATCTCGATTATTTTCAGACGCAGGAGCCGGAGCGCCTCGAACCACTCGGTATCGGCGGTTACGTGCCGGTTCGTAAGGTTTATTCGTTCGATCCCTATGACCGTCTTTCTTCAGCGGAACAATCCTGTATTCAGGGAGTACAAGGGAATATATGGACGGAATATATCGCTTCTTTTGCCCATGCACAGCATATGGCCTTGCCGCGGCTGGCCGCATTAGCGGAGGTGGGATGGGCCTGCGACCGCCGCGATTTCGGGGATTTCACCCGGCGCATGACGGTATTCCGGAAACTTTACGACAAATGCGGCTATCGCTACGCCTCCTATTTCTTCGATGGAACGGGCGAATAAATCGGTCTACCGGTGCTAAATATACTGCGATGATGAACCCGAACAGACGACTTTTATCTTTGGACACCCTGCGGGGGGTCGATATGTTCTTTATTATGGGCTTTTCAGGGCTCGTGACCTCGTTGTGCGCACTGTGGCCCGGATCTTTTACCGATATGCTTGCGTCGCAGATGCAGCATGCGGCGTGGAATGGACTAACGATTCAAGACACGATCTTTCCTCTGTTTCTTTTTATCGCAGGCGTGGCGTTCCCCTTCTCGCTGGCCAAACAGCGTGCACGCGGATTCGGCAGAAAACGGATTCTGGACCGGATTTTCCGCCGCGGACTGATTCTTGCCCTGTTGGGAATGGTTTATAACGGGTTGTTCGAGCTCAATTTCTCCTCGTTGCGCATAGCAAGCGTGCTGGGACGGATCGGCTTGGCCTGGATGTTCGCCGCACTGCTCTGCGTGTATTGCAGCGTGAGAACTCGGATAGCTGTTGCCGGGATTATCCTAATAGGCTATTCACTGCTGCTCGGCCTGGTCGTAGCCCCCGATGCTCCGGTCGGTGCCGATCCGCTTTCGGTGGAGGGGTGTCTGGCCGGATGGATTGACCGACAGTACCTTCCCGGACACATCCTTTACGGGGCATTCGATCCGGAAGGGATATTGAGCACCCTGCCGGCAGTCGTATCGGCTCTATTCGGAATGTTCACCGGCGAATTTTTGCTCGATGGCCGGAGAGGGCTCTCTGGCTCTTGGAAAGCGTTCTATATGGCCGTCGCCGCACTGGCGATCACGACGGCGGGCTTGTGCTGGAATCTTATCATGCCGGTCAACAAGAATTTATGGAGCAGTTCGTTCACTTGCGTGGTCTCCGGTTATTCGCTGGGGATGACCGCCTTGTTTTATTACCTGATTGACGTGTGCGGGTACAAACGATGGACGTTCGTTTTCCGGGTTATCGGATTGAATTCCATTACGATTTATATGGCGCAGCGGATTATTCCACTGCGTTATGCGTCCGATTTTTTCGTCGGCGGACTTGCTTCCAAATGCAGTGAAACAGTAGGGGCGGTGATCTACGATATAGGTTATATCGTGCTCTGCTGGCTGTTTCTCTATTTCTTGTATCGAAAAAACACTTTCCTTAAGGTATGACCGGCAAATAGCCCGAAAATTACAATAACCTCATTTAAATAAATTTAGCATGAACCAAACTTTGAAGTTCTCGTTCCGGAACTTGTTTTTGTCCTGTGTGTGCTTGCTTCTGTTTGCATGCGGCGGGAATCCGGAGATAATTTCTCCCGACGGGCGCACACGCCTTTCGTTCGTGACGGGCGCCGACGGCTGCATGGCCTATACCGTCGAACGCGACGGCAAACCTTTGATCCTTCCTTCTGCCTTGGGCCTCGTGGTGCAAGAACGGAACCTCGCCGGCGGCTTTTCGGTACGGGAGATTGTGAAAAGGTCCGTGGACGAAACATGGACGCAGCCGTGGGGCGAAAATAAAATCCTGCGCGATTGCCACAACGAAATGACGGCGGTATTGAAAAACGACGACGGCGTGTTGCTGACGCTTCGTTTCCGGGCTTTTGACGACGGTGTGGCATTCCGCTATGAATGGGAGGTGCCGGACCTCGATTCGCTGACCGTCACCGATGAACTGACCGAATTCCGCTTCGCCGAAGACGGCGTGTCGTGGTCGATTCCTGGAAATTTCAACACCTATGAATTGTTGTATCGCGAACTGCCGGTTTCGGCCGTCGAAAACGCCAATACGCCTTTCACATTCCGTGTGGACGGCACATACGGTTCGATTCACGAAGCGGCGCTGTACGATTTCCCCGAAATGAATCTCTACCGGACCGATTCGCTGGCCTTCAAAGCCGAGTTGGCTCCGCTGCCTGACGGTATAAAGGCTCGTATTCCCTCGAAATTCATGACGGCGTGGCGGACGATCCAAGTGGGAGACAAAGCGGTGGACCTGATCAACTCGTCGCTGATCCTTAACCTGAACGAGCCTTCGAAGATTGCTGACACTTCGTGGATCAAACCGCAGAAATATATCGGCGTATGGTGGGGACTGCATCTCGGCACCCATACATGGACAATGGGACCCCGGCATGGAGCGACGACGGAGAATGCTCTGCGTCATATTGACTTCGCAGCGGCGAACAATATTCAGGGAGTGTTGTTCGAAGGGTGGAACGAAGGCTGGGAGAACTGGGGTAAAACGCAGCACTTCGATTATGTGAAGCCCTATGCAGATTTCGATCTCGACCGCATTGCCGCGTATGCCCGGGAGAAGAACATCGAGTTGTGGATGCACAATGAAACGGGTGGTAATATTCCTGAATATGAAGCGGCTCTGGAAACGGCTATGCAGCGCTATGCCGGATTGGGTGTGCATGCCGTCAAAACGGGATATGCCGGAGGCTTCAGGGACGGCCAGCTCCACCACTCGCAGTATGGCGTGCGGCACTACCAGCGTGTCGTCGAGACGGCGGCCCGTTATGGGATCGTCATCGATGCCCACGAGCCGATCAAGGATACGGGCATTCGCCGCACGTGGCCCAATATGATGACCCGGGAGGGGGCACGCGGCATGGAGTGGAACGCATGGTCGGAAGGGAACTCCGCGGAGTATCTCTGTACGCTGCCTTTCGTACGGCTCCTAAGCGGTCCGATGGATTATACGCCGGGGGTATTCGATCTTGATTACTCGCGCGTCCGGGGCCGGGAAACCGGAATGCAGGAGTGGAACGGCGACAACAATTCGTGTTGTATCAAGACTACGCTGGCACGTCAGATTGCCAACTGGGTGATTATTTATTCTCCGCTTCAGATGGCGTCCGATCTGATCGAAAACTACGAGGGACATCCGGCTTTCCAATTCTTCCGGGATTTCGATGCCGACTGTGACTGGTCCGAAGCATTGCAGGGTGAACCCGGCGAATATATTGTCGTCGTACGCCGTGCGGATGACAGTTTCTTCCTGGGCGCCGGCACGAACGATGAGCCCCGGACATTGACCCAGAAACTCGGCTTCCTGAAGTCCGGTATGACTTATACTGCAACGATCTATGCCGACGCTCCGGATTCTGCGGAGAATCCCGAAAACTATCGCATCAAAAAACGGACCGTGACTTCTGCCGATATGCTCGAAATTGCAATGACTGCCCGTGGCGGGCAGGCCGTGACGTTTGTTCCCGTAAATGAATAGAACCATGATGAGACTTGTTTTTTGGGTCGTGCTGCTGTCGGTCGTTCCGCTGTCGGTCGATGCCCGCAGCGAAGGGTGGGTAATTACCGCACGAGATACCACGGCTGATTATTTTGCCGTCGCCATGGCCAACGGAGAAATTGGCGTAGCCGTGGGTCGGGAGCCTTTTGCCCTCGGTTCTGTGATTCTGGGAGGGAGTTATGAGCCGGGGTTCGGAGATGATGTGAGTCGTATTCTGGAAGGGATCAATCCGCTGGGGTTGACAATGGCTGTCGATGGTCATCGGTTCGATCCGTCGGAGGTCCGTCCACAGCATCAGTCGGTCGATATGCGGCGTGCAGTGCACACGACCCGTTTTTCAACGGACGGTGTGACGGTCGTCTATCGTATACGGGCCTTGCGGAACATGCCTTACGCTCTTATGACAGAAGTGGAAGTGACGGCGGAACGCGATGCAGAGGTTCTTTTTTCAAACGGTCATACCGTTCCCGGAGAGTTCGCCGACACCCTGCGGGAGTCGCGCACGGTCGGATGTGAGGACGGCAGCCGTATTGCCGTACAGCGCACTTCCGGCAGTTACAACCGCGGCCGCGACCATATTGTGGCTTCGTCGACTTTTCTTTGCGGTGAAGGGTGCGAAGCGGTCTCACCGGAAAGCGTGAGGATTGTTCTGCGCAAGGGCGGCCGGGCGTCGTTCTCCCTTGTGGGAACAATCTGTACTACAGCCGCTTTCGCCGACCCGTGGAATGAATCGGAAAGGCAGGCTATTTATGCAGCCCGGGAGGGAGCGGCGCAACTCGTTGCGGCACACGAACGGAAATGGGCGGAGTTGTGGCAGGGCGATATCGAGATCGAAGGCGATCCCACGGCACAGTTGGATGTGCGTTTCGCCTTATTCAACCTTTACGGCTCTATCCGTGAAGGCAGTCGCCGGAGTATTCCGCCGATGGGCCTTTCGGCCCGGGGCTTTTACAACGGTCATATCTTCTGGGATTCTGAGATCTGGATGTATCCGGCGCTGCTGGTGCTCCGGCCCTGCCTGGCGCGCCAGATGCTCGATTACCGAACCAACGGACTCGATGCGGCCCGTCGTCGGGCCTACGCCCACGGCTATCGGGGCGCGATGTTCCCCTGGGAAGGGGATGACCGGGGCGAGGAGGCTACGCCGACCTTTGCCCTCACCGGTCCGCTCGAACATCATATTACAGCCGATATCGCCATCGCCAGCTGGAACTATTACTGTGTGACGCAGGACCGGGAGTGGCTGCGCCGCGAGGGTTTCCCGCTGATGCGCGAGGCTGCACGTTTCTGGTGCGATCGCGTTACGGCGAATGCCGACGGCAGCTACTCGATCCGCAATGTAATCGGAGCCAACGAATACGCCGTCGGCGTCACGGACAATGCCTTTACCAACGGCGCGGCCCGCCGGGCACTGGAGTACGCTTCGGCTGCGGCGGAGCTTTGCGGCGAGCGTCCCGATCCGCAGTGGAGTGCGGTAGCCGCGGGCCTTCGCATCCCGCACTTCGCCGACGGAACGACGCGCGAGCATGCCGGCTACGACGGCGAGATGATCAAACAGGCCGATGCCAACCTGCTGGGCTATCCGCTGGGCATCGTGACCGGACGCGAAGCTCAGTTGCGCGATCTGGAATACTACGAGCGCCGAATCGATCCGCGTAACGGTCCGGCGATGAGTTACTCGGTTTTTGCGATTCAGTATGCCCGGCTCGGAATGGCCGAAAAAGCCTGCGAAATGTTCCGTCGCTCCTACTTGCCCAACCTGCGGCCGCCGTTCGGGGTGTTTGCCGAAACGGCCACCAGCGGCAATCCCTATTTCATGACGGGTGCAGGCGGCATGTTGCAGGCCGTGCTGTTCGGATTCGGCGGGCTGGAGATTACGGCGGACGGTCTCGTGCAGCGCCCGTCTGTCCTGCCGCCGCAATGGAAGAATCTGAGAATCAAAATAAATGGTAAAATCTATCAGGCAACGAACCAATAAATATTCCGATGAAAAAGACAATGCTTTTTTTGCTGCTTGCGTTCTGTTTCTCGAACTCGGTCCAGGCCGGTCAGGATGCAGTATCTATCAAACTGATTTCTTTCAATATGCGTACCAGTTGGGGGCGCGACGGCGACAACAGTTGGCCGAACCGTCGTCACGCCACGGCGCAAATGCTCCGGCAGGAAGCTCCCGATGTGATGGGCGTGCAGGAAGCCATGCAAGACCAGTTGTATTACATCGACACCGAATGTCCCCGGTATGCCCGTGTCGGCGAAGATCGTGACGGCGGGGCCGAAGGCGGCGAAACGATGGCGGTGTTCTACCTCCGCGACCGGTTCGAACTGCTGGACAGCGGCACCTTCTGGATCAGCGAGACTCCCGACAACGTGTCGCGCGGATGGGATGCCGCCTGCAACCGCACGGTAACATGGGTCGAATTGCGCGACAAGAGTTCGGGCAAAGAGTTTTTCTATTTCAACACTCACCTCGACCACCAAGGGAAAATTGCCCGTGAGGAGGGCGTGAAACTGATCGTGACGAAGATTCGACAGATTGCCGGTAAGAAAGCGGCGGTTATCTTGGGCGGAGACCTTAATACATCCATTGACAATCCGCATCTCAAGCCGTTGACCAGACTGATGGCTTCGGCACGCGATACAGCGGCGGAAACCGATCAAAAGGGAACATTCAATGGTTTCGGATCGGCTCCGGACACGATTATTCTCGATCATCTTTTCTACCGCGGCAGGATGAAATGTCGAAAGTTCGTCACCCTCGACGGCGATTACGGGGCGCCTTACATTTCGGATCACTATCCGATAGCAATGGTTTTTACGCTCTGAAAGCGACGAGGCCGATTCGTCGAACCGGCCTCGTCGTACCGTCCGGAATTTGAACTCCGTTATCGGAGAGCCTGGATCAGTCCGGTTCGAGCGTCCGGTATTTCATCGAGCGGATAGTACCGGTGGATGATCGTTCGATCCTTGATGACAATAATCCGCACTCCCGAAGGAGCGTCTCCCAACGGTCGGCCCACGGCACTCGTGGTTATCATTCCGATGTTGTCGTACGATGTCTCCGCGTTGTCGTGCAAATGTCCCGTAAAGACGGTTTGCACACCGGTTTCCCGGAACAGTTCGAAATATCTCCGGCGTTTTTCCGGCGAAATGGTCGAATAGCCGTCCGGTTCGTCGATTTGCCGGAGAAAGAACGGGTGGTGTGCGAAGACAAGAGATGTCCGGCTGGCCCTTTTCTTTTTGAGCGAACGGGCCAGCCACCGGAACTGATTCTCTTCTTTCGAGGGGTCCCGGGTTTCGTCTTTCAGGTAATCCGAGTTGATGCCGGTCAGTAGGATCCCGTTCACACGCACACAGAAGCGGTCGATTCCGAGGTGTTTCGTGTAGGGTTCCACATCGACGGAACCCTCTTCCAGCCGGACGTCGTGGTTGCCCGGGAGATAAAGGGTCTTGATGCGGGGATTTATTTCTGCGACGATCCGCAGGAATTCCGTCCATTGGCTCTCGTCCGCTGCATTGTGCACGTAATCGCCGGTGAAGACGACGACATCGGGGCGGAGCCTGTTTATTGCTTCGACGGTTTTTGTGAGGGTGCGGGTTTCATAGGCCATGTCGCGGTTGTCGGCATAGAACCCCATCTGGGGGTCCGAAACCTGCATGATGATCGTGACCGGAGATTTTTCCCTTGCGGATGTGAGTGCGGCCGTCAGACAGCAAAGAGTTGTTAAAATGATCTTTTTCATTGGATTATAGATGAATGCATAGCCAAAAATAACGAATGGGTTGCCGAAATCCAAAAAAAAACGAAGGAATCCCACTTTATTTTCCTTACGGTGTTTTTCCGGTAAAATTTCGACCTTTTTTCTAAATAAGAGAAGAATTTTGTATCGGCATTTCAACCGAAACTACTTTATCTGAAAATTGTAAAATGAAACATGCTCATGACACACGTTTACGACATTACTTCTTATCCCGTTCTCTATTTGTAGTCGGGTCCCATCTCTACGAATCGCTAATGTTTGATCCCAGAAAATCATGAAATGTATTAAGATTGATAATATGTTGCGGACTGCGCGGTTGATTATGCTCGCCGTGTTGTCCGGAGGTATTTTCGCGGTTCCTTGCGGAATATATGCACAGTCTGCTCCCCGAACGGTTTCCGGTACTGTCACCGATGCGGCCACCGGAGAGCCGCTGATCGGAGCCACCGTACAGGTAAAAGGTGTGACCATCGGTACTACGACGGACCTGAACGGAATGTTTTCGATCAACCTGCCGGCAAACCGGAAAACACTGCTTTTCTCCTATGTCGGGTATGAAGCCCAGGAGATTGCGGTTGGCCGTGAGAATTATCTCAACGTGGCGTTGAAACAGGACGCCAATGCGTTGGACGAAGTTGTGGTGGTGGGTTACGGCCAGCAAAAGAAAGGCATGCTGGTGAGCTCGGTACAGTCCATCGCTCCCGCGGAACTGCGGATGCCTTCGTCGAGTTTGTCGACCGGGTTTGCCGGACGCCTGGCCGGTGTGATCGCCGTGCAGCGCAATGGACAGCCCGGTGCCGACCAGGCGGATTTCTGGATACGCGGTATCTCCACGTTCGGTTCCGCGACCAAGCCGTTGATCATCCTTGACGGTGTGGCTATCGACGCGAATGAACTGAACGGGCTGGACCCGGAGATTATCGAGAGTTTTTCGGTGCTCAAGGATGCTACGGCGACCGCTCTCTATGGTTCGCGGGGAGCCAACGGCGTGATGATCGTTACGACGAAGAACGGTAAGAATCTGGATAAGCCGGTCATTAATTTTCGCTTCGAGACGGCTCTTTCGACTCCGACGAGCCGCCCGGAAACGGTCGATGCGGTGACCTACATGCAGATGTACAACGAGTCGGTTCTGACGCGCGGTACGGGGCAGATTCCTTATACGCAGGCGAAGATCGACGGTACGTGGGCCGGCAGCAACAAATATATCTATCCGGATGTGGATTGGTACGATGAGATGTTTAAAAATTTGGCAGTCAACGAAAACTTTAACTTCAATATCCGCGGCGGCAGTTCGAGGGTCGATTACTTCATGAGCGCCACCGTCCGTCACGAGGAAGGTATGTTGAAGAACCTGAGCCGGGATTACTTCTCCTATAACAACAATTACTCGGTTTGGCGTTACGCTTTCCAGAACAATGTCAACGTCAATCTTACGAAGTCTACCAAAGTGTCGCTGAAAATCAACACCCAGCTCCGGGATACGCACGGGCCGGTGAAAAGCAGCGAAAACATTTTCGGAATGATCATGAACGGCAATCCCGCCGATATGCCGATAACCTTTCCCGACGATCCGACGGTAAACCATATCCGTTGGGGCGGCAAAGCCATGGTGAAGAATCCCGTGGCTGAAATGGTTACCGGCTACAAAGACGAGTTCCAGAGCGTATTGAACGCCAATCTGAGTCTGGATCAGAATTTCGATTTCATCACCGAAGGGCTTTCCGCTTCGGCGCTGATCTCTTTCAAGAACTATTCCTATACCCAGACATCGCGTTCGGCAGGTTATAATTCCTACGAAATTTCGGGTACGCATACGGGCGATGACGGATTGGAAGACTATGATCTGGAGATCCGCGGCAACGAGCAAAGTACGACACTCGCCACCTCCAGCAGTACTGACGGAGACCGCAAGATATATATCCAGGGAATGATCAACTATAACCGCAGTTTCGGCCGTCATGACGTGAGTGCTATGGTCGTGTATAATCAGGAGGAGACTGCGCTCGGAAATCCCGGTAGTCTGTTCAGTTCTTTGCCCAAGCGTAAACAGGGCCTTGCGGGCCGTCTGACCTACGGGTACGACAACCGTTACCTCATCGAGGCCAATTTCGGATACAACGGCAGTGAGAATTTCGCCGAGGGACGGCGCTTCGGCTTTTTCCCTTCGGTGGCCGTGGGATACGTGGTCAGTCAGGAGAAATTTTGGGCGCCTATCAAGAAGGCCGTCTCTTATTTCAAACTCCGCGGTTCGTACGGTCTTGTGGGCAACGACAGCGAGGAGACGCGTTTCATGTACATGTCGGACCTCTCCCTTTCCGGAGCCGGATATACGACGGGCGCCGACGGGGAGTATACGCTGAGCGGTCCCGTTTACAACCGTTTCGAGAATAAGAAGATCACTTGGGAAACCGGAGAAAAACTCAATGTCGGTGTCGATCTGCAATTTTATAACCGACTGAATGTAATGGTCGATCTGTTTCAGGAGGTCCGGAGCGGTATTTTCCTGGAACGCGGCACAGTTCCGGCTTTTCTCGGAACGGCTACGACAAAAGTGTACGGCAATCTGGGTAAGGTGAGAAATCGCGGTTTGGATCTCTCGATGGATTATACCCATCAGATCGGCAAGGATTTCTTCATTTCTGCCAAAGGAACCTTCACCTTCGCCCGCAACCGGGTGCTCGAACAGGATGAGCCGGATTACCTGCAGTATCCCAATCTTTCGCGGGTCGGCCGTTCGGTCAATTCGTTCCTGCTTTATGAGGCGCAACGCCTGTTTATCGACAATAACGAGGTGAAATACAGTCCTGAACAACTGCTGGGCGGTGAAATCATGGCCGGCGACATCAAATACGTCAACCAGCCCGATGCGAACGGCAACTATGACAACACGATCAATTCGAACGACCGTATTTATGCAGGGTATCCCGAAGTGCCGGAGATCGTCTACGGGTTCGGGTTTTCAGCGCAGTGGAAAGGACTCGATTTCTCGGTCTTCTTCCAGGGTACGGCCAATACGTCGCTCGTGATGAGCGGATTCCATCCGTTCGGTATCAATAACAATGTCAAGCGCAACGTCATGCAGTTCGTCGCCGACGATTACTGGAGCGAAAGCAATCCGAATATCTATGCGGCCTATCCGCGGTTGAGCGTCGTGGAATACGGCAACAACACGGTTGCCTCGACCTACTGGCTCCGCGACGCGTCGTTCCTGAAACTGAAAAACGCGGAGATCGGCTATACCTACAAGAAAATGCGTTTCTACATCAGCGGATCGAACCTGCTGACCTTCTCGAAATTCAAGTTGTGGGACCCCGAACAGGGCGGCGGATCGGGACTGAAATATCCGACCCAGCGGGTTTTCAACATTGGAATCCAGATGACGTTATAAAATAAATTCCAAACGAAATCCTATGAAATATTACACATATATTCTATCCCTGATTTTATCTGCCGCATTCCTGTTTCAGGCGTGCAGTTATCTGGACGTAGTCCCCGATGAGACGCCGGACGAGAAAGACGCCTTCCAGAACCCGACGATGGCCGAACGCTATCTCTATTCCTGTTATTCGTTCCTGCCCAATCCGCGTCACGAAACAGCTTCGCTGGACCTGATGACGGCCGACGAGGTGGTCACTCCCTGGGAGCACGAGACCTTCGCCAATTTCCCGAAGGGGAACTACAACGCCAGCGAACCGGTGATCTCCTATTGGAATACGCTTTTCGGAGGTATCAGGCGGTGCTATATCCTGCTGGAAAATATCGACGCGGTGCCCAACATGACGGAGGCGAACCTTCGGATTTACAAGGGCGAGGCGAAATTTCTGATCGCTTATTACCATTTCCTGCTTTTGAAGAACTACGGTCCGATTCCGCTTATCAAGGGCGTCATGTCCATCGATATGGACAAGGCAGACTTTCCCGAGCGGGACAGTTACGACGTATGTGTGCAGTGGATCTCTGACCTGTTCGACGAAGCGGCCAGGATGCTGCCGGCAGAGCAGACCTCCACGGCCTACGGCCGGGCCACGAGCGTTGCCGCCAAAGCACTGAAATCACGGTTGTGGCTCTATGCCGCTTCCCCGCTCTTCAACGGAAACAGCGAATACTATGCGAATTTCGTCAGCAAGGTGGACGGGCGCCATCTGATCAGCCAGACTTATTCGGAGGCAAAATGGGAAAAGGCGGCTTCCGCAGCCGAGGAGGCCATTGAGGTCGCTAAGGCCGCAGGTTATAAACTCTATACCGAAAGTCCGGTGGTTACGTCGAGGTTCGCCCAACCAACCGATCCCGTGCATCGGGTGCTCCGTCTGAATTTCATGGATTACAACACTTCGAAAGAGGTGCTGTGGGCCGACACCCGAAAAGAGGGTCACTATGGGTTGCAATACAAGTCCACTCCCTATCGCGTGGGTCCGTCATCGGGCAACGGTGTCGGCGTGACATTGACGATGGTCGAGATGTTCTATTCGAAAAACGGACTTCCGATCGATCTCGATCCGGAATACGACTATACCGGGAGGTACCGTTACGGGGAGTATCATAACGATGTCTGCGACGGTGTGACCATGAACCTGAATATCGATCGTGAACCCCGCTTCTATGCGTGGGTGGCTTTCCAGAACGGGTATTACGAAGTGCTCCGTCGCGACGGAGCTGACGACAACGCGAACATCGTGCAGACGAAGTTCCGCAAAAACGATGTTTTCGGCATCAAGGAGCGCACGACGAACTACACCCCTACGGGATACCTCAATAAGAAGGGTTGTTCGCCGCTCTACAACAACATTCAGGAGGACGTTGCCGCTCCGCATTATCCGTGGCCGGTGATTCGCATGGCAGAGTTGTACCTGAATCTTGCGGAGGCTTATGCCAACTTGGGACGGATTGACGAAGCGGTAGCAGCGCTGAAACCGGTCCGCGAACGGGCGGGACTGGACCCGGTGGACGAGGCTTTCGAAAAGGCGGGGCTGACGCTTGGACGCGACGAAATGATCCGCATGGCACGTCAGGAGCGGACTATCGAACTTTATCTGGAGGGGCACCGCTTCTGGGATGTGCGCCGTTGGAAAGAGGGCGACAAGTATTTCAACGTCCGCCCCAAAGGCATGAATTACAACGGGGAGTCCGATGCCGATTTCTTCCGGGTGACTGAAGTGATCGTCCAGCGCAAGTTCATGACTCCGATGCATTACCTGATGCCGATACCCAAGGATGACATCAACAAGAACGAACGAAAGTTCGTCCAGAATCCGGGTTATTGACAGAATCACGAATTTGAAAAACTGCATCTATGAAAAGCATATATAAAATACTGTTGCTCTTTGCCTGTTCGTGCGGCGTTTCGTGCGGCGGGGACGATGAGCCGGCCATGACGGCGCTCGCCGTACAGGGAATCCGCGCCGAGGCATTTCCGGGAGCGATCCGACTGACATGGGATCCGGTCGAGAATAGCGACTTCCTCTATACCGAGGTTTCGTATTACGATTTCGGCACGCAGACGACAGTCTCTAAGCAGTGCAGCCGCTATACCGGTACCCTCTACATTGACGGACTGCTGAACAGATATGGGAAGTACCGTTTCACATTTACGGCTTACGATGTAAACGGAACGCCCGGGCAACCCGTCTATATCGAACGGCAGTGTGAAAAGGCCGAGTCCTATTATGTGGTTGTTGCGGAGAATCTGATCCCGCTCGCAGCCGGCCAGTTGGCTACCAATGCCCAGGAGCCGAGCGAAGGCCCCCTGGAATTGCTCGTGGATGGAAATCCGGATACTTTTTTCCAGAGTTTCTGGGATGAGTGGACCTATCCCGAATTGAAGCCTGCGGGTTACCATTACCTGACTTTCGATCTTCGCAAGGAGGTTTCTGCGTTTAAATTCCAATATTGGAACCGTAAGAAAGCGAACGGTTCGCTGCCCAAGACCGTGAATATTTACGGCAGCCCGGATGGCGAAACGTGGGCGTTGCTGGCCCAATTGGATAACCTGCCCGGTGATCTGGGTTCCTCCTACACTTCGGAGCAGTTTCTGCCGGAAGAGCCTATTTCCCATGTAAAATACGAGGTGGTGAAAGGAACCGATGTCTACCAGCCCTATTTTTCACTCGCAGAGATCGAATTTTACGAGGTCGTGCGGGAATTGGTCGATCCCGAAGCCGAATGACAATCATAATTGAAAAAGCAACGATAAAGATGAAAAAACTTTTGAAATACATATTGCTGCTAATTTATGTCGCATTGATGCCTGCTTGTGGGGAAGATTCCGGACTGGACGGCGTATTTGCGAATAAGCCTTTTGCCCTGGTGACCGCTGCCGACGGCGGGCGGACTTCCATTTCGGCGGTCATCGACGACGGCAAGCGGACGATCCGTCTGACTTTCGACAAAAAGCGGGATGTGGATGCCGTGGAGTTGACGTTCCAGTTGAATCCCGGGTATGCGATGGTTTCTCCGAAGGAACCGGAGACGACGATGGACCTGACGCAACCCCGAACCGTGACGGTCAGCTCGGGAGCCGGGGAGGTCTCCTACGAAATCTCAGCCCGGAACGAAACCCCGGTCTTGTCGGCCTCTTTCCTGTTTCGCGGGAAACCGATCGAGGGAGTGATTGACCATGAGACGAGGACGGTTTCGTTCCCGATCACGACGATCTATGCTTCGGAATATCCGGAGGAGCTGTTGGGTGCCGTACCGCTGGATATCACGCTTTCCGACGGCTATCGGCCGACAAGCGAAAAGGTTTCGTACGACCTTTCGACCGGGGAGAGTTTTTCCGTTTACAAAGGCCGCAATACGTACACTTATAGACTGGTTGCCGACATTGCTCCGATACCGGTGGCAGATCATCTCTCTGACTTCCGGTTTCGGCGCGGCGTGAACCTCGCTTATTGGATGACGGAAGCCGATCGTGACTGGTTGGGCTATGTCATGCCCGCTCAATTCCCGTTGTGGAAAGAGTTGGGATTCGACCATTTCCGGGTTCCCGTCGACGAGCTGTGCATCTTTGACCGGGAGGGGCAGTTTAACGAAAAGGCCGTCGGGAAATTACACGAACTTTTTACATGGTGCGAGCAAAACGGCATGTATGCGATTCTCGACATGCACACACTGGCTCCCCGTGAAGGCTCGGACAGTTACCGGGAGGAGGAGTTGTACGACCCTGCCTATCCCGAATTTCGCACCCATTTCGTAAATGTTTGGCGAAAACTTGCTGCGGAATTCAAGGCTCACAATCCGAAGTGCGTGGCCTTTGAACTGCTGAACGAACCGCATGACGGGACACCCGACGCAACTGGTTGGAATAAGCTCCAGAATGAGGTTCTGACGGCAGTCCGAGAGCAGGACCCCGAACGGATCGTATTCGTCCCGGCAATGGGCTGGCAGGACTACAACTACATCAAGTATGCACGGGTGGCCGAGGAAGATCCCAATGCGGTTGTGTCGTTCCATTATTATCTCCCGATGCTGCTGTCGCATTATAAGATGCTGGCGTGGGTCGGCTATCAGGGAGCCGTGCAATATCCGGGGGTGGTCATTCCCACTCAGTCGGATGCTGACAAATACCCGCAGTATGCCTCTTTTCACAAAACGACCTACAATGCCGACCGGATTATGGGTGAAATGTCCAATGCGGCGTCCGACGGTCGGAATGCCGGACTTGCGGTACATTGCGGCGAATTCGGATGCAGTAAAAACGTCGCGGAAGCGATGCGTTTGGCGTGGTTCACGGATATGGTGGCTGCCATGGAGGCAAATAATATTCCATGGACGCTTTGGGAGTGCCTCGACGGCGGATTCGGATTTGTCGATATGGAATATGGCATTTACCGGATCAACTGTCCTCTGCTGAAAGTGTTGACCGGCAAGGAATTGACCGATGCAGAGGCGAAAGCTCTGCTGCAAAAGTATGGATTTAAAACCGAATAGGAATGTTGTTGAAGATTGCACAGGGCGTATTCTGGATACTTGCTGTTTGCCTGATGCCCGGAACGGCCTATGGGGAGGGCCGGGACGTCCTGCCCGGAAACGCCGCCTATAAGGTCGAGGTTTTTCGGGGCGGAACCTGGGAGGAGATTTTCGTTTACAATGCCCGGGTTTCCGATTATGCCGGCAATCCCGAGGCGGGATATACCCAGTATACAATGGGGTTCGCCTTGTTTACGGACTCGTTTCGGCAGCCGTTGAAGGTCCGCGTGACCCGCCGTGCGGGGACGTTTTCGAAAGTGGAGATTCGTCCGCTCTCTTACGGCATCGTGCCCGACGTGCAGACCCCGAACAGCGTCGAGTTCGAACTGGGCGATCCCGCGCAAAAGGTTTCGGTGGAGTTCGACGGCAATCGGATGGAGAACCTCTTCATCCTGCCCGACCTGCCCGACACGGCGATCCCGATGGGTGCCAATGTAACTTATTTCGGTCCCGGGGTGCACAATGCGGGTGTGATCCGTATTGCGAATGAAAGCGGCCGTATTCTCTATCTCGATGAAGGGGCGGTCGTGCTGGGACGGATCGAGGCTGAAAATGCCGCCAACCTTACAATTCGAGGACGAGGTGTTTTCTGTTCGTCGCAGGAGGATCACGGCGCCGGCCGGCGGCCGCAGATGGAGTTCCGCAATTGCGACAATCTGAAGATCGAGGGCATCCTGCTGCGCGACACGCCGAACTGGACGCTCAAGATCGTCGGGAGCACGGGCGTGCATATCGACAATATCAAGGAGATCGGCTGGATCATGAACTCCGACGGCATGGATTTCATCTGCTGCCGCAATGTACTGGTCGAGAATACGTTCCAGCGCAACTACGACGACAACGTGACTATCAAGGCCTTCAACGGAAAGACCGATTACGTCACCGCGCACACCGCCTCCGACGGATCGTTCACCGACGCTTCCATCTGGACGGTCTATTATCTGGCGCAGAACAAGTTTGATGTCTACGATTACGAGATCCGCAATTGTGTTTTCTGGGCCGACAAGGCGCACAACATGCTCGTCGGTCCCGAGGCGCGGGGCATTGCATTCCGGAATATCCGGTTCCACGACAACATTGTGCTGGAAAACCGTCAGGACGACGGGATTTATCCCGGGGCAATGGCGGTGATGATCGCCGACGACGGCACGTTCGAGGACATTGCGTTCGAAAACATCATTGTCGAGGACATCGACGGCGGAAAGGTTTTCTGCGCGCACTTCACCAACGCCTGGGCGTTCGACGGACTTTATGGACAATGGGCCCGGAACATCACCCTGCGCAACATCGCCTATACCGGTACGCGGGCGACTCCGAGCTGGATCAGAGGACGCAACGACGCGCAGTCGATCGACGGAGTGACGATCGGGAACTTCACGGTCAACGGCACGCCGGTAACCGACGGATCGGGCCCCCATCTGGAGATCAATGAATATGTCCGAAACGTAACGTTCGAATAGACTTTTGTCATGAGAAGAATCTTAATAACCTCTCTTGCCCTGTGTACGGCCGCGCTGTCAGCCGCCTGCTCCGACTCCGCGTGCGATTCGGACTTGGTTGCGGGCGGAATGGCTATGGTGCGGGCCGTACCGCAGTCCGTGACTGCGGAGGCCGCCTATGCCCACCGTGTCTGCCTGATCCGTGAAGGCGTTGTTGCGCAGTCCGTCTCTGCGGCATCCGCCGCGGCGCTCGCACCGTTTCGGGTAGAGCCGGGAACCTATGGAATGCTGGCGGTTGCTGCTGCGGACGAGGATAATCTGACCTTTCCGGCAGCGGAGGGGATCGCTCTGTCGGAGTACGGCGTCCGGATAACGGACATGACCGCTCCGATTCCCGACCTGCTGATCGGGTGCAACAGCCGTTTCGAAGCCGTCGCCGGATCGGTTTCGGCTCCGGTCGGGATGAAGCGGGCCGTGGCTCACCTTACGGTGACTGTCGTGGGGCTGGAAGCGCTCTCCTGCGAAAGTATCACGGTCTCGATTCCCCGGATGTACGACCGGATCGCCTCCGACGGAACGCCCGGAAACAGCGGGGCTGAATTTTCCGAAAAGGCGATCGTGCTGGCTCGGAACAGCGCGGGACGTTATGTCGGCCAGGCCGTCGTCCTGCCGACTGACACAGCCTCCGCGACGTTGGAGTTCCGCTTCACGATCAACGGAAAGAATTATGTTTCCGTGCAGGAAACGCGTATCGAGGCTAATCGGAAATACGCGCTTTCGGTCGCGGCGAAATTTAAGGACGATACCGACCTGAAACTTACGCCCGTGATCAGCTATCTCCCCTGGGACGCTCCGACGACGATTCCCGACGACGGGCTGCCCGCCATGGACGACCGTCCGGCCAATGACGATTTCACGGTGGAGATTTTCCGCAACGGATGCTGGGAAGAGATTTTCGTGTACAATACCGAAGTTTCGGACTATGCCGCCAATCCGGCTGCGGGGTACGTCCAGCATGACATGGGCTTTGCAATGTTCACCGATGCGTTCGCCGCTCCGTTGAAGGTCCGTGTGACCCGCCGTGCGGGGACGTTTTCGAAAGTGGAGATTCGTCCGCTTTCTTACGGCATCGTGCCCAACGTGCAGACCCCGAACAGCGTCGAGTTCGAACTGGACGATCCCGCGCAAAAGGTTTCGGTGGAGTTCGACGACAACCGGATGGAGAACCTCTTCATCCTGCCCGACCTGCCCGACACGGCGATCCCGACGGGTGCCAACGTAACTTATTTCGGTCCCGGCATTCATAATATGGGGCGCAAGGAGATTCTCTATAAGGATAATCAGACGATCTATCTCGACGAGGGGGCGCTGGTCTACGGCAGCATCTATGCCAAGGGATGCCGCAACTTGACGATCCGGGGGCGGGGCATCCTCTGTTCGTCGAAGGAGAATCACGGTGACGGCCGCCAGCCGCAGATCGAAACCTTCGACTGCAACGGTTTCAAGGTCGAGGGCATCCTGCTGCGCGACACGCCGAACTGGACGCTCAAGATCGTCGGAAGCACGGGCGTGCATATCGACAACATCAAGGAGATCGGCTGGATCATGAACTCCGACGGCATGGATTTCATCTGCTGCCGCAATGTACTGGTCGAGAATACGTTCCAGCGCAACTACGACGACAACGTGACTATCAAGGCCTTCAACGGAAAGACCGATTACGTCACCGCGCACACCGCCTCCGACGGATCGTTCACCGACGCTTCCATCTGGACGGTCTATTATCTGGCGCAGAACAAGTTTGATGTCTACGATTACGAGATCCGCAATTGTGTTTTCTGGGCCGACAAGGCGCACAACATGCTCGTCGGTCCCGAGGCGCGGGGCATTGCATTCCGGAATATCCGGTTCCACGACAACATTGTGCTGGAAAACCGTCAGGACGACGGGATTTATCCCGGGGCAATGGCGGTGATGATCGCCGACGACGGCACGTTCGAGGACATTGCGTTCGAAAACATCATTGTCGAGGACATCGACGGCGGAAAGGTTTTCTGCGCGCACTTCACCAACGCCTGGGCGTTCGACGGACTTTATGGACAATGGGCCCGGAACATCACCCTGCGCAACATCGCCTATACCGGTACGCGGGCGACTCCGAGCTGGATCAGAGGACGCAGCGACGCGCAGTCGATCGACGGAGTGACGATCGGGAACTTCACGGTCAACGGCGCGCCGGTAACCGACGGATCGGGGCCTCATCTGGAGATAAACGGATACGTCCGGAACGTGACGTTCGAATAACCGCCTGAAATCAATAAAAAAATTTTATTAACCACCTTAAACGCATAATTATGAAAAAGTATTCCATGTACACATTTGCCGTCGCCATGCTGGCCGGTATGATTCTGACGGGCTGCTCCTCTTCGGAGGAGATTCCGGGAGGTACTCCCGACAACGGACCGAAACTGAAGATCGAGACCCGCTCGGCGGATGCCGCCGAGGCTGCTTATGCACACCGGGCGATTCTGGTGTCGGAGGGTAACATTGCGGATGCAAAGAGCGCCGCCGATGCTGCGGCTTTAGGTTCTTTCTCGGTCGAGCCGGGCAGCTACACCGTTTACGCCGTCGCTTCCAGCGACGAGACGAATCTCACTTTTACGGGTGTCGCCGCTTCGAATGCCGTTGCCGATGCACGTGTCAAAATAACCGACATTTCGGCTCAGATTCCCGAACTGTTGGTCGGTAATTCCGACGTCGTTACGGTCGGTGCCGAAGGCGCGGCGGCCGCACTCCAGCTCAAGCGCGTCGTGGCATCGGTCACGGTGACGGTCAGCGGACTGGAGAACGTCGATGCCGAGAGCATCACCCTGACGATCGGCAACATGTACGATCAGGTGAGTCTCGACGGAGCGTTTTCCAAGAGCGGAGCCGCGTTCGCATCGAAAAGTCTTGTACTCACCAAGAATGCCGAAGGCAAGTTCGTCGGCAACGCTATCGTGATGCCTACCGATACGGAGGCTTCCAACCTCTCGCTGACTTACAGCGTCAACGGCACGGATTACACCAGCACCCCTGCGGGCCGGATCGCGGCCAACGGGCAGTATGAACTGGCGACGACGGTCGAAGCCGGCAGTTCCTCCTCGAAGGTCAACCTGAACTCGGCGATTACCTACGCGGCCTGGGACAGCACGGTGGTGAATCTTTCCGACAGCTTTACCATCGACGAGACTACCCCTGACAAGCAGTGGATGGGTCCGACAGCCCTTCCGATCAGCGGTTCAGCCGCTCCTGGATACGACAATTTCTGGGCGTCGTCCGATGGAGGCGATTCCGGCTGGGGCGAGACATTCTGGCAGTACAACCTTTATGACGGGAACAAAACGGACGGAAGCAACTATTGGTGTCCTGACGAATGGGACCGCACGGCTCCCGTCTGGTATATCGACCTCGGCGCTGCCAAGCAGGGCGTGACCATCGACTACTGGAACAAGGCTGGCGGTAAGGGCGGTCAGAAAATCAAGACGATGGACATTTACGCAAGCAATACGCGAGCCGATTACGGCGGTGGCAATGCGGATTGGGTGAAGATCATGACTTTCACCTCCGACAAGACCACTCCGACCACGGACGCCGGGGCGCAGGTGACGACGGGCAAGATCGCATTCTCGGAGGATGGAAGCGTCTCCTATCAGTATGTAAAATGCGTGATGACATCTAAGGTCAATCCTGACGGTGCGACCATTACGGATGTGCTCGACGTGAATGTCGGCGAGGTAGAGGTTTCCTACTGGGAGTTCAAATAATTGTCGGAGGGGAGTTCTCCTCCTGCGATACGCTGAATGGGGATTTGCGGGAGCGGACTTTAACGGTCCGTTCCCGGCATCGCCCCGAACGGCAGTCGTGTGGGCCTGCGGGGCCTGAAGAATCAAGTATATAATATGAAAGCCATGATGATGAAAAAACAGAATGTCGGGAATGCCTGCGGATGGGCGGATCGCCTTGCACGCCTTCTGTTACTGCCTGCGCTCACGCTCGTTCTGCTTTGCTCGTGCGACGAGGACAAGGCGAAATCCGAAAGACCGGAAGAGGGGGATCAGCTTTGGAAGATCGTTCCCGTTCTTGCATCCGAAAGCGATGGCTTCGAGGGGCTCGGTGAGTATGGGGTGTCGCTCTACCTTTTCAACGACATGTCATCCGACTGCTATAAATACCAGCATGCCGACTCGTTCGGCGATCTCGAACCTTTCGTGGTGGAAAAGGCGGCTTATTCGCTTGTCGCGCTGATGATGGATCGTGATGTTCCTCATGTTTTCTATGAGGCTTCGGACGAGGCCAAAAAGAACACAACCGTGACCGTAACGGACATGAACGAGACTATTCCGGATATGGTGCTCGGTACGGCGTCCGTTTCCCGGAATGTCGGCGCGACGGTTCCCGTCTCCGACCTGCAACGGCTGGTCGGGGCCTTGGATGTCCGCCTGACCGATGTCCCGAATGATGTCACGGCCGTGGAACTTACCGTAGGCGATCTCTACGACCGGGTCGACCTTACGGGGCAGTACGACTTTTCGACGGGGGAGCCTGCTTCGAAGCGGATCGAGCTGACGAAAGAGGGAACCGTTTTTTCAGCCCGGAGTGTGCTGATGCCTTCGGACGAGACGAGGGCCAATGTGAAGATGGATTTTCGGGTTTTCCGGGGCGACGCGTATGAGGATTTCGTCGTACGTCTTTCCGGAAGTATTCCGGCAGACAAACTCACGCGGCTTGAAGGCCGTGCGGAAGAGATCTTGAAGAATGCTGAACTGACGTTGGGTTTGACCTATGCTCCGTGGGATGCGAGCATAACGATCGAGGATCACTTCCAGACCGACGACGACCTGAATAAGGTTTGGTCCTCGGCGCCGCTTCCCATCAGCGGCGCAGCCGATCCCGGATATGACAATTTCTGGGCTTCGTCCGTATTCACCGACTGGGATGGTTCCGTAAAATACGATTCGTATCTTTATGACGGTATCATGGACGGGAGCGACGAGCACAAGGACCTCTATTGGGGCCCCGACGCAGTTGGGGAGGCAGAAAAAGGCACCGTTCCGTCGTGGTATGTGGATTTGGGAACCGGATGTCAGGGCATTACGCTCACCTACTGGAACAAATTCGGAGGCAAAGGCGGCCAGAAGCTCCGCACGATGAATATCTATGGAAGCAATGCTCCGGAGGACTATCGGGGCGGCAACGAAAGCTGGACGCTGATCACGACTTTCACTTCCGACCGGACGAAACCTACGGAAGACGCCGGAGCCGAGGTCACGACCGGGCGGATCGAATTCGACAAGGGAAATGCGACCTACCGGTATGTGAAATGCGAGATCACCTCCCGGGTGAACGCCGACGGCAATGTGGTCGAGGATTCCGATGTGAATGTTGCCGAAGTGCAGATAACCGTGTGGTCCTGTAAATAGGAATGTTTCGGCCCGGCTTGACGGCCGGGCCGTATTTTATGTAAAAATCAATTGGACATGAATGAACGATTGTTGCCGGGACGTATCCGTTCGGGCTGGGGAGTCTCTATTCTTTTTCTTTGTTTAATGGCCCTTTCCGGGTGCTGTTCACACGAAGCGATTCGGGTGAATCTCATTCCGCGCCCGGCGGAAATGGAGGTGCTGTCCGGGTATTTTCAGCCGGGAAACACGACGGTGGACGACTTCACGACCGTAGTTGTGGACAATTCCCGGATGGATGCGCTGGGACGGGAGGGATACGAACTTACGGTCGATCGCTCGTCGGTGAGACTCACGGCCGCCACCCAGACCGGCATTTTCTATGGGAAACGGACGCTGGAACAGTTGATGACCGACAAGGGTATTCCTTGCGTAAGGGTCAGCGACCGGCCCCGGTTTGCCTACCGGGGCATGCACATGGATGTATCGCGGCATTTCTTTCCGAAAAGTCAGGTGCTGAAGATGCTGGACGAAATGGCCCGCTACAAACTCAACGTATTCCATTTCCATCTGACCGATAACGGTGGTTGGCGCATCCGGATCGACAAATATCCGCGGCTCACCGCCGAAGGGGCATTCCGCACGCAGCGGGATTGGTATGCATGGTGGGACCGGAACGACCGTCGCTATCTTCCCGAGGGAACTCCGGGCGCTTACGGCGGATATTTCACCAAAGAGGACATCCGTGAGATCGTGACCTACGCCGCCGAGCGGCACATTACGGTCATTCCCGAGATCGAATTCCCGGCGCATTCCGACGCCGTGTTCATCGGCTATCCGGAGTTGTGCTGTACGGGCAAACCTTATACGACGGGAGAATTTTGTGTCGGCAACGAACAGGTATATACTTTTATGGAGGATGTGCTTACCGAAGTTATGGAGCTTTTCCCTTCGAAATACATCCATATCGGAGGCGACGAGGCCCGGAAAGTCGCCTGGGCGACCTGTCCGAAATGCCAGGCCCTGATCGAGCGGGAGAGACTTGACGGGATACAGGGACTCCAACCCTATATGATCGCCCGTATCCAGGATTTTCTCGCTTCGAAAGGGCGGGTTATGGTCGGCTGGGATGAAATACTGCACAACGAACTGCATTCCGAAACCTTGGTTATGTCGTATCGTGGACAGAAAGGGGCTATCGAAGCCGCTAATCGGGGCAATTATGCCGTAATGACACCCGGTGAAGTGCTCTATTTCGACTGGTATCAGGCCGATCCTTCCACTCAGCCGCGTGCCATGTACGGATATTCTCCCATTAAAAAGATGTACGCTTTCGAGCCGGTGCCGGCTGATCCGGAATCGGCGGCCCGCAACGAGTCGATCATCCGGGCCGAATTCGTGGACCCTGCGGCCGTGGAGCCGATCCGGGCGGATCGCGCCGACCGCATCGTCGGTGTGCAGGGATGTACGTGGGCTGAATATATCGAAGATGAAGAGCAACAGGAATACATGATCTTTCCGCGTCTGCTGGCTGTGGCAGAATTGGCATGGACACCGCAGGAGAAGCGCGAATGGTGCGATTTCAAAGTCCGGATGAACTCCCATATCCCACTGTTGCAGCAACGGGGGCTAAATACTTTTACGCTGAGCGACGAAGTTGAGATCACGACTCGCATTCGTTCCGGAAATAGAGCGGTTGAGGTGACTCTCGACTGTGAGAAATATCCCGCAGAGATTCGCTACACGTTAGACGGAACCCCGCCGACGCCCGACGCTTCGCTTTACGAAGCTCCTTTTACCGTGACCGATTCGACGGTGGTCCGGGCCGCCGTATGTCGGGATGGAGTGATTCGAAGTCCTGAACGGAAACAATTGGTTACTCTCGCCGCGGAGATCGACAACTATTATCCGTTCGATGTGCCGGAAATCTGGAAAGAATATTTCGATTAATCGTTCCATCGACTATTGTGCGTTATCGCCTTTTCTTTCTGGGCGGCAGACTGTGCGCAGCCTTGAAACGGAGTCGGACGTGGCTGACTTTGGGTTGATTCGGGAAAAGGTCCGGGTGGAGGGAATAACAGACAGCCCTTTTATTTTCGGCCTTCGGATTTTTCCCGTATGCCCTGGCGCGGACGAATATGCCGTTGGGTCGCTCCTGTTCCGAAAGATCGTCTTCATTTCGCAAACAGAAACGACATCGTAATTGACGTTCCGGAGGGGGCAATGCCCGATAAACACACCGGTCGATAACCGATTCGTCATAGATCGCCCCGGAGATTTGCTAGTTTTCAAAATCAAAGATCCCCGGGGCTTATCGTACGATTCAGAAGCGATCGATATTTATGTGAACGGTTCAACATCGCATATAATCGGCTTATCTATCAGGTTCAATCTATTTAGAGACGGGAGAACCAAATATTTAAAGTCATACGCTCTATATTAGTGTACAAGCGTTTGTCAATGTGTTTATGTTCCTCAATATTCCGGAACGATAACCCATATCCTCCGAGATAGTTTTGTTGTTCACGATCATTTGATGGAATATAACCATTGGAGGACTGTCTATTTATCATGGTGAAGTCATTCTAAATAAATTATCCAATTTGAAAAATCGGGACATTTTATTAAATTTGTATTCAATAACAGGAGTTGTTTGACAAGATGGAACGCAGATGCGAACAAATGCATACGACTGTTTCCTAACCATTACCTGCTATATGCAAATAGAGTCATAACTTTTTAAGTTACAACTCTATCTAAAAATGAATGGATAATACTTGAGGTACATTCCATTCGCCCCGTTCGAGGGATGTGCGGAAATAGCCGCTTACAAATCGGAAATCAAACCAGGCCGGAGAATCCCATAAACGCCATGGCCAGAATCCCGGCCGTGATCAGCGCGATGGGAATGCCCTTGAACGCCTTGGGCACGTCCTCGAAATCGAGACGCTCGCGGATACCTGCGAAGAGCACCAGCGCGAGGGCGAAACCGAGGGCCGTGGCCACCGAATAAGTGACGCTCTGCAACAGGTTGAACTCCTTCTGGATCATCAGGATCGCGACGCCCAGCACGGCGCAGTTGGTGGTGATCAGGGGCAGGAAGATGCCCAGCGCCTGATAGAGCGACGGCGAGAGTTTCTTGAGCATGATCTCGACCATCTGCACGAGGGCCGCGATCACGAGGATGAAGACGATCGTCTGCATGTAGACGATGTCCAGCGGCACGAGCACATAGGTCTGAATCAGCCACGCCACGACGGCCGCAATGGCCATCACGAAGGTTACGGCAGCTCCCATGCCCAGCGAAGTCTCGACTTTCGACGACACGCCCAGAAAGGGGCAGATGCCGAGGAACTGCGCCAGCACGACGTTGTTGACGAAGATGGCGCCGATGATGATTGCAAAATAGGAAAGCTCCATAACTATTTCTTGGCTAATTTGTTAAACAATACCATCAGATAGCCCAGCACCAGGAATGCCCCCGGGGCCAGCACGAAGATCAGCGGCGCGACGTCCGCAAAGCCGAGGTTGACGCCGAAGATGGCGCCGCTGCCCAGGATCTCGCGCACGGCGCCGATCACAGTCAGCGCCAGCGTGAAGCCCAGGCCGATGCCCACGCCGTCAAGAATCGAATCCAGCGGGGAGTTCTTCGAAGCGAAGGCCTCGGCGCGGCCGAGGATGATGCAGTTCACCACGATCAGCGGGATGAAGACGCCCAGCGCGCCGTACAGCGCCGGCACATAGGCCTGCATCAGCATCTGGATGATCGTCACGAACGAGGCGATCACGACGATGAACGCCGGGATGCGGACCTTGTCGGGAATGATGTTCTTGATCAGCGAAATCACAAGGTTCGACATGATCAGCACGGCCATCGTCGCCAGCCCCATGCCCATGCCGTTTTCGGCCGAAGTCGTCGTACCCAGCGTGGGGCACATGCCCAGCACCAGCACGAACGTCGGGTTGTTCTTGACGATGCCGCTCGATATAATTTGCAGTTTATTCATTTTGACCTCCTTCCTGAGCCGCAGGCTCGTTGGTTTGTCCGGCGGCGGCCGTCGCTCCGGACGCCGTGTCGGTCGGGGCTTCGCCCGTCGCCACGCTCTTGTAAGCCATCCACGCGCGGTTGATCGCGTCGACATAGGCGCGCGACGAGATCGTTGCGGCGGTCAGCGCATCGACGTCGCCGCCATCCTTCGTCACGGCCAGCTTGCCGTCGACGAGCTTCTTCGATTCGAGTTTCCGGCCCTTGACGCTCGCAAGCAGGACGTTGCCCTCGTCGGCCATCTTGGTACCGAGACCCGGAGTCTCGGTCTGCTCCAACACGTTGACGTTCACGACTTCGCCCTCGGGCGTGAAGCCCACCATCAGGCGCACCACGCCGCCGAAACCCTGCTTGGTCATCGACTGCACGGCATAACCGCTCACGCTGCCCCCGGCCGTCGCCGTGTAAACCGTGATCGGCATGTCGTCGATGGTCAGCTCCTCGGTCGTCGTGGCGTCGAACGCCGGGAGCACCTCGTTCAGGGCCGCCAGCGTCGCGGCCTCCTTGGCCGCCGCGATCGGCTCCACGGTAATCATATTGACGAAGCCCACTCCGGCCGAAGCCACGAGGGTGATGCCGAAGAGGACGGCCGTCATGTTCAAAAGTGTACTTTTCATGCTGTCACCTCCTCTTATTTCACGCCGAAGCGCTTGGGTTTGACATATTTGTTGATCAGGGGCACGCAGGCGTTCATAATCAGGATCGCAAACGACATGCCCTCGGGATAAGCGCCCCACAGACGGATGCACATGGTGATCAGTCCGATTCCCACAGCGAAGATCACGCCGCCCCGAACAGTCATCGGCGAGGTCGAATAGTCCGTGGCCATGAAGATCGCACCTAACATCGCGCCGCCCGCAAGGACATGGAATATACCGGCCCTCCACGCAGTCCCGAAGAGGTATCCCAGTTTATAACCGGCCGAATAGGCACCGTCGGCAGCCTGCGGAAGCGCGTCGAACGACACGGAGCACATCGCAACCACCCCGGCGAACACAGCCATCGTCGCGAGCACCGTCACGGGAATGTGCCACGTGATCACGCGCCGCCACAGCAGGTAGACGAATCCGCACAGCAAGGCCGCAGCGGCCACCTCGCCCAGCGAACCGGGGATATTGCCCAGCAGCATCTCCTGCACGCCGATGGCGCCGGGACCCGCCAGCCCCTGCTTCACGGCCGCCAGCGGCGTGGCGCCCGACAGAACGTCGAACGAGCCGTTCACGGGCAGCGGCCAGGTGGTCATCTGCACCGGATAGGCGATCAGCAGGAACACGCGTCCCACCAGCGCGGGGTTGAAGGGGTTCTTGCCCAGGCCGCCGAAGGTCATTTTGGCGACGGCGATGGCCACGAAGGCGCCCATCACGACGATCCACCAGGGAATCGACGCCGGGAGGTTGAAGGCAAGCAACACGCCCGTCACCACGGCCGACCAGTTGCCGACGGTAGTCGCACCGCGGACCATGAATTTCTGAATCAGGTACTCGATCACCACGCACGACACCACGGAAAGGGCCGTAACGCGCAGCACGTCCAGTCCGAAGACCACCGTCGACACGACCAGCGCGGGCATCAGCGCGATCACGACGTCGCGCATGATCCGGGTCGTCGACTGGGCCGTCTGCACGTGGGGTGCGGGAGCCACAATGAGTTTATTAGCCATATCTATACTGTTTTTTCATTTACTTTTTAGGTGCAGCCGCTGCTCGTGCGCGGATCAGGCCCATCACGGTCTGCTTGCCGAGGCGCACCCAGTCCAGCAGCGGCAGATAGGCCGGACACGTCGACTGGCAGCAGCCGCACTCGATGCACGAGGTGATCATCAGCGCTTCCAGTTCGTCCCAGCCCTTCTTCTGGGTCATCTTCGAGAGGTAATAGGGTTCCAGTCCCATCGGACAGGCGGAGACGCACTTGGCGCACTTGATGCACTGCGTCGCCTCGCGGCGCTGTGCGTCGCGGCCCGACATGACGGTGATGCCCGAGCAGCCCTTCGTCACGGGCGAGTCGAGGTTCACCATCGCCCGGCCCATCATCGGACCGCCGTTGATCACCTTGCCCGCATCCCCGGGAAGGCCGCCCGCGGCCTCGATCAGCGCCGAGATCGGCGTACCCATGCGGGTCAGCAGGTTCTTCGGCTCCTTCACGCTCTTGCCCGTGACGGTCACCACCCGCTCGATCAGCGGTTTGTTCTTCAGCACGGCCTGATAGACGGCAACGGTCGTCGAGGCGTTGCACACCACGGCCCCCACGTCGATCGGCAGCGCGGGCGGAGGCGGAACCTGACGGCCCGTGACGGCTGCGATCAGCTGTTTCTCACCCCCCTGCGGGTACATCACCTTCAGGGGTACGACCTCGATGCCCTTGTATCCGGCGGCGATCTTCGTCAGATGCGCGATCGCGTCGGGTTTGTTGTTCTCGATGCCGATATAGGCTTTCCCGACGCCCACGGCCTTCATCAGAATCGTGACGCCGACGACCAGTTCCTCGCCGTGCTCCAGCATCGTGCGGTGGTCCGACGTAAGATAGGGTTCGCACTCCACGCCGTTAATGATGACGCACTCGGCCTTCTTTCCGGGAGGAACCGAGAGTTTCACGTGCGTGGGGAACGTCGCGCCGCCCATGCCGACGATACCGGCGTCCTTGATCTTGGCGATGATCTCCTGCGCCGAGAAGGAGCAGACCTTCACCAGCGCCTCCGAACGGTCGATGCCCTCGGCCCAGTCGTCGCCCTCGCGCTTGATGGTGATCATCATCTGGCGCAGACCCTGGCCGTTGACGGCCATATCGACAGCCGTCACCGTACCCGAAATCGGGGAGTGGATGTTCGCCGACATGAAACTGCCGGCTTCGGCGATGAGCTGGCCCGTGAGCACCCGATCGCCTTTGGCGACCTTGGCCACCGCCGGGGCGCCGATGTGCTGTGCGAGGGGAATCGTCACCACATCGGGCAGCGGCAGCACCTCGATCGGTTTGGCGCAGCTCAACTTATTTTCCGACGGATGGACTCCGCCCATTGGAAATGTTCTCATAGATATAGTAAGGTTCTATTTTTATGCTTCTGCTTCGAAAAACCTGTGTCGTTTTTCCTTATCCGCAGGTCGTGATCGCGGCGCAACGCCGCGTTTATACATTTGACCCACCTCTAAATCCCCGCCTTGACGGGAACTTATCGCCCGCGACCGGATTGTCAACCGGAATGCGGATGGAAAAGTCTCAACTCGTCTCTTTCAGTTTTCAACTTTCGGCGCAGCCCCGGCCTTCGGAACGGCGGGGGTTGCCGGTGTTGCCGGAGCCTTCGGGGCTTTGGGCAGCGGGTCCATGCCGACGAGCCGGATGGCTCCCGTAGGACATTCGTTCACACACTTGCGGCACAGTTTACACTTCTGCGGGTCGATGTAGGCGAGGTTGTTCTCCACGGTGATGGCATCGAAGGCGCATACTTTCACACACTTGCCACAGCCGATACATCCGGCCTTGCAGGCCTTCATCACCACGGCGCCCTTGTCCTTCGACACGCACGACACGTACACCGCACGGTTCTTGGGCCATTTCTTCCGCAGTTCGATGATCATTTTCGGACACGCCTTCACACAGGCGCCGCAGGCCGTGCACTTGTCGGCGTCGACCTCCGGAAGTCCCGTTTCCGGGTTGATGTGAATGGCGTCGAAGGCGCAGACCGCGACGCAGTCACCGAAGCCCAGACAGCCGAACGCGCAGCCCGTCTCGCCCACATAGAGCGACGAAGCCACGGCACACGACTTGGCCCCGTTGTACTCGTTGGTGCGGGGACGCTTCTCGCACGTGCCGCCGCAGCGGACGGTCGCCACTTCGGGCTGCTTTTCGGCAGCGGCCTTTCCGAGGTATGCAGCCACGGCTTTCATACAGTCGCCGCCGCCCACGGGGCAGAAGAGCGCCGAGATGTCGTCGCGCTTCACGAGCGCGTCGGCCATGCCCCGGCATCCTGCGAATCCGCAGCCGCCGCAGTTGGCCCCGGGGAGCATCTTCTCCACCTCGTCGATCCGCGGGTCCTCCTCGACCCGGAATTTCCGGGCCACGAAATAGAGGATTACCGCCGAGAACACTCCCAGCGCACACAGCGTCAGGATCGTGTAAAGTAATACTTCCATCAGATTTTTGTTATTGTAAATTGAATTGTGTGTTCGATTTTCCGCCGGAAGAGCCACAGCGCGAAATAATAAACGCCCACGCCCGCAATAGCGGCGAGGGCGCCCGCACCTTCGCTCCATCCAGCGACGGCGATCGTCCCGACCAGAACGGCCAGCAGGACGGCCAGCGCACCGACATAGGCCAGCACGACAGCGCGTACGCCGGCACTCCGCCGCACGCCGACCATCACCTCCCTGCCGGCGGCATACTGCCCGGCCTCGGGGGTCGCCACGGCAACGATCTTGTCCTGCGCCTCGGCCAGGCCGCACGCCTGGCGGGCTTTGCAGGTTCCGCAGGCGCTCCGGGAGGTGATCCTCACATAGACCGTGTCGCGCTCCGTACGTTCCACCACGCCGCAGTGTTCGATCAAATCCGCCACGCCCTAATCTCCGTATTTGTTGGTGAGGGGCATCAGCCGCTCATGTCCGAACGTGCACGACGAGAGCCGCAGCACGGGCGGAAACTGGTAGCGTTTCTTCTCGTTGCGCATGATCATGCCGTGGATTTTCTCCACCACCTCCGAGTCGAAGCCCGCGTTGACGATCTCCTCGCGGTGCTGCCCCTCCTCGATCATGCGGAACAGGATGGCGTCCACCACCTCGTAGGGCGGCAGAATGTCGCTGTCCTTCTGCCCGGGATGCAGTTCCGACGAAGGTTCCTTGGTCAGGATGCTTTCGGGGATCGGGTTGCCCTGCGTCCGGTTGATATAGCGTGCCACGTCATACATTTCGCTCTTGTAAAGGTCGCCCGTGGGGCTGAAAGCGCCTGCCGTGTCGCCGTACAGGGTGCAGAGCCCCAGTGCGTTCTCGCTCTTGTTCGAGGAGTTCAGCAGGATGTAGTCCGTTTTGTTCTGGAGGGCCATCAGCAGCACCGTGCGGATACGCGTCTGGATATTCTCCTCCGTGGCGTCGAACTCCGTGCCGCCGATGACCGGCTTGAGGGTGTTCACCACGCTGGTATAGATTTCCGAGATCGGAATGACGTTGTATTCGATGCCGAGGTTGCGCGCCAGCTCCTTGGCGTCCTCCACCGACTCGAGGGACGAGAAGGGCGAGGGCATCAGCAGCGCGCGGACATTCTCCGCCCCCAGCGCATCGGCGGCGATCGAGGCCACCACGGCCGAGTCGATGCCGCCCGACAGGCCGATCGAAGCCTTCCGGTAGCCGTTCTTACGAAAGAAGTCCCGCAGTCCGCAGCGTGCCGCCTCGTAGACCAGACGCGTGCGGTCGTTGTAGGTCGAGGGGATCGAGATCGGCCGGGCGGACGCCTTCGTATCGAAAATCTGGAAATCCTCCTCGAAATTCTTCATCATCAGCACCAGTTCGCCGCGGCTGTTCAGCGCGCCCGACGTGCCGTCGTAGACGATGTCGGTCGAACCGCCCACCTGATTGACCAGCACGAGATTCTTGCTCTCGACGAAAGCCAGGTTGCGCATCATCTCGTAACGGTAGGTCATGGTTCCCTTGCCGTATTTGCGGGCGTTGATCGAGATGACCGTTTCGACCGACTGGTCGAAGTCGCGCTCGCGGCTCAAATCGTCGCCCACGATGATCGCGCACTTATGGCCCTTGATCGTGGCGTATTCATAGCCTTTCGAAGGGACCAGGAAACCCATTTCACGGCGCGCCGTGATGTATTTCTTGCCGATGTAGCGCAGCACCTTGCGATCCTGGATCAGCGCCGCGGCGCTGATCGTGCCGTCCGCCGTGAGGATCGGAAGACCGACGATGGCGGCGATGCCGTCGCAGCACGAGGCTATTTCGACCAGAGCGTCCTCGCAGAGTTCGAGGAAGGTCGTCTTGCGCAGCAGGTCGAAGGCGGGGGTTCCGCTCACGGCCTGTTCGGCGAAAATCACCAGGTCGGCATGCTGCGCTTTTGCCTTGTGAATGGAGTCGATGATCTTCGAGGCATTGCCGTCCACGTCTCCGATCGTGTAATTCAGCTGAGCTATGGCTATTTTCATGCGAATAATTTAAGTCCGGAAATTACAACTTTGCAAAGTTAAGGATTATTTGCAAAAGTCGGAAAGATTTTCGATGTTAATAAATTAACATTCCCGCATTTACAAAAATATTTAAAAACAAAAAAGGCTCCCGGTTTTCCGGAAGCCTTTTCGCTGTTCGTATCGTCTCTATTCCTGCGTTTCGTCGGGATCGGCGACGAGGATGCGGCCGCAGTATTCGCAGATAATGATCTTCTTGCCCTGGCGGATGTCCACCTGACGCTGGGGCGGGATGCGGTTGAAGCAGCCTCCGCAGGCATCGCGCTTGACGGTCACCACCGCCAGTCCGTTGCGGACGTTGCGGCGGATGCGGTCGTAAGCCGCCAGCAGACGCTCGTCGATCTTCTCCTTGACACGCTCGCCCTGTGCGGCGTATTCCGCCACCAGCGGAGCCGTCTCGGCCTCGATGCCCTCCAGTTCGGCCTTCTTGGCCGCGAGGTCGGCAGCGCGCTCTACGGAGAGGTTCTCGGCCTCCTCCAGCTGGAGTTTCTTGGCCTTCACGCCGGCGGAATACTCCTTCAGGCGCTTCTCGGCCAGCTCGATTTCAAGCTCCTGATACTCGATCTCCTTGGTGATGGCGTCGAACTCGCGGTTGTTGCGCACGTTGTTCTGCTGCTCCTTGTAGTTGCCGATCATGATTTTAGCCTGGTCCACCTCGCGCTTGCGCTGCTTGGTCAGCGTGTTCAGCTCCTCGATCTCGGCGTTGATGTGTTCGATGCGGGTCTTCATCCCGGCCATCTCATCCTCGAGGTCCTGAACCTCGAGAGGCAGTTCGCCTTTCACCTTGTTGATTTCGTCGATCTTGCTGTCGATCTTCTGCAGCTCATAGAGCGCCATGATCTTCTCCTGCATCGAATAATCGACGTCGGCCGTCTTCTTTTGCGTTGCCATAT
>OLZF01000022.1_pt1 | contig 144752 bp, 143 predicted proteins | sample 1674391 | NCBI WGS metagenome assembly OLZF01 (sample SAMEA103958166, study PRJEB25191) | human gut metagenome | biome: human-associated habitat [ENVO:00009003]; feature: intestine environment [ENVO:2100002]; material: feces | place: Germany | collected 2013/2015
GTATTCGTAATCCGGGCTATTGCCCTCCTTACTCATACTGGCTTGCCCGTCCAATGTCCATGACTCGCCGCATGCAAGCATGCGCTCTTCATGGCCGCTGTCCGGGACTTTCATAGTAAATGTTTATACGATTATGGAGTGGAGGGTATATATGAAGAAAAAATCGATCATCATTACATGTGCCTGCGTGGCAGCAGCCCTGGTAATCGGCGGTGTCGGCTGGTTTGTATGGGGAAGAGAAAGCAGTTCGAAGGATGACAATGTAGTATATGTCAGTACGGTGGAAAAGTTAATGAGTCTCGGGAGCGGTAATGGTTTGATGAATCGTTTTCCGGGAGTTGTGGAATCTCAGGATACCTGGAAGGTGCAGCAAAATGCAGAAAAAGTAGTCAAGGATATTCTGGTGGAGGAAGGTCAGGAAGTGCAGGTAGGAACTCCGCTTTTTAATTATGATACAGATAAGTTTCAGTCTGATCTGGAGCAGGCAAAATTGGATCTGGAGCGGATCTATAATGAAGTTGACAGTATGAATGACAATATTACCCAGCTTTATAAGGACAAGAAATCTGCACCAAAAGAAGACCGTGCAGGTCTGCAGCTGCAGATTCAGGAAGCAGAGCTGCAGGTAAGGCAGAAAGAATATGAAGGCAAGAGTAAGCAGGTTGAGATAGACAAGCTGAATGAAAATATTAATAATGCCACAGTGACCAGTGAGATTGCAGGTGTCGTGAAATCGATTAACAACAGCGGCTCCGGTGAGACGGATATGTATGGGAACAGTGATACATCATTTATGACGATTCTGGCGACCGGGGATTACCGGGTAAAAGGAAAAATCAATGAGTTGAATATCGGTTCTCTCACAGAAAATTCTCCGGTTATTATCCGCTCCCGGGTGGATAGTTCTGTGACATGGAGAGGCACGATTACAACCATTGACAGAGAGAATGCCGAGGCAAATAATAACAATATGTATTCATCCTCTGACAGTATGGCACAGACAAGCTCTTATCCATTCTATGTGACACTGGAGAGCAGTGAGGATCTGATGCTGGGACAGCATGTCTACATAGAATTGGATAACGGCCAGGAAGCTGGTCCGAAAGCCGGAGTCTGGCTGGAAGACTATTTTATCAACGATCTGGATTCTGAGCCGTTCGTATGGGCGGACAATGGAAAAGGAAAGCTGGAGAAACGTTATGTGACCTTGGGACAATACGATGAGAATCTGATGCAGTACGAGATTGCAGAAGGACTTACGAAAGAAGATGCTGTTACATTTCCGGAGCCGGGACTTGAGGAGGGAATGGAAACTGCAATCAGCGAAGACGGCATGATGGGGCAGAGTAATCCCGCAGGAATGGACGAAATGGAAGACGGAATGGACGGGATGACAGACGATAGCATGGACGGAATGATAGAAGACAGTATGGAAGATGGAATGGACGGAATGACAGATGACAGTATGGGAGATGGAACGGATGGAATCACAGGCGGTATTGACGATACAATGGGAGAAGACGGTATAGGTGCAGAAGACGGAGGCATTTCCCAGGGAGAGGGGGATGTGCAGTGATCCTGGAATTGAAAGATATATGCAAGGACTATATACAGGGAAAGATGGTAGTTCCTGTATTAAAGAATGTCTGTTTCGCAATGGAGGAAGGCGAGTATGTGGCGATTATGGGCCCTTCCGGTTCCGGAAAAACGACGTTGATGAATATTATCGGCTGTCTGGACCAGGCAACTAGCGGTACCTATATTCTGGACAGTGAAGATGTGGGAAAGTGTACGGATAATCATATGTCGGATATCCGGCTTCAGAAGATTGGGTTTGTATTTCAGAGCTTTCAGCTTTTGCCAAGACAGTCGGCATTGGAGAATGTGGCACTTCCTTTAACATATGCCGGGATTCCAAAAAAGGAGAGAAGGGAGCGGGCGGCTGAGGCATTGGGGCGTGTCGGACTGGCAGACAGGATGGAGTTTAAACCAACACAGCTTTCCGGAGGACAGAAGCAGAGAGTGGCGATAGCCAGAGCGATTGTAAACCGGCCGAAGATTTTGCTTGCGGATGAACCCACAGGAGCGTTGGATTCCAGATCGGGGGAGCAGGTTATGGAATTGTTTCAAAGCCTGAATGATGAAGGGGTCAGCATTTTGATGATTACACATGATGCAGAGATCGCATCCTTCGCAGGCCGCAAGGTGGAAATCCGTGACGGTATACTGAAGCAGGAGGTGACAGGCGTATGACAACGAAGAAAAAAATTGTTACGATTCTTCTTTCTGTAGCAGGTGTGTGTGCGGCAGGTGCCGGTGTGACATTCGCTGTCAGGGGAGCGCAAAAATCTGAAGTTATGGTAGTGCCGGTCAGTGACCTTAATAACGGAGGGTACTGGGGAGACAGTTCTACAATGGAAGGTATGGTGGCTTCTGACGCCTCACAGAATGTATATTTAACAGATACACAGAGCGTTGAGCAGGTATTGGTGAAAGAGGGAGATACAGTCAGGGAAGGTGATGTACTGCTGAAGTATGATATGACACTGACAAATCTCAATCTGGAAATGCAGAAATTGGGCCGTGATCAGGCGGAGTTGAGACTTCAGGTGGCACGGAATGATCTGAAAAAGCTGAAAAAGACGAAACCGGTGTCGAATCAGGCATCCGGCGGTGAGTTGCCGGGAGGTGATGATTTTGGTACGGGTGATCTGCCGGGAGATGATTGGGGAGTTATAGAACCGGAACCTACAGAACCAATAGCTCCCGATCCGACAGAGGAGCCAACAGAAACTCCTGTACCAACGCCCTCTTATGAAGATGCGGAAGTATTTAATGGAACCAATCATCCGTTGGATTATCGGGCATTTACAGAGCAGAAGTATTATAAAGGTGCAGGTACGAAGGAAGATCCTTATTGTTTTCTTTGTCAGGACATGACCGTGGTTCAGGCATCCTTCTTAAATGCTTTGATGGGTTATACCTATGATGAGGGTGGAAATATGGGCGACAGAACAGAAAGGGGATATTTTTTCCGATTGGAAGTCCGGAAGGGTGACAAAGCAGATGGACCGCTGATGAAAGCCTGGCTGCAGGATGGCTCACTGATAGATCATCCTTATTCCGAGGATTGGGCGGCTGTATTAGATTTGTCGAAAAAGGAGATTGTAACGCCCACCCCAGCACCGGATCCAACTTCTATGCCGGATCCGACAAGTACGCCGGAGTCTGCACTCCGAATGTTTTTTGGGAACAGGAGGACTTTGACAAGAGCAGCCGGCGGGAATGAGAATGCTGCCTTGAATCTTACAATGAAAGGAACAGAGAAGTTTATTTTTACGGATACCGCTTCAAGTACCGGGGCAAATCGGATTTCTTCCGGAGACTCTTCCTCGGAGATGACGTATACAAAGGAGGAACTGGCAAAGGCGATCAAGGACAAAGAGGCAGAAATCAAGGGACTGGAATTGGATCTGAGAGAAGAGGATATCAAACTGCGGGCCAATCAGAAAGCAGTAGAGGGCGGTCAGGTAGTGGCGAAAATCGATGGTGTTGTGAAGACTGTCGGTGATCCAAAGAATCCTCCGAAAGATGGTTCTCCGTTTCTTGTAGTATCTGGTTCGGAAGGATTGTATGTGAAGGGTACCGTCAGTGAGTTGAAACTGGATTCTGTCAAAGAAGGAGATAAGGTGGATATTATGTCTTATGAAAGCGGCATCATGTGCGAGGCTACGATCAAGGATATTTCTCCTTATCCGGCAGATAATTACTATGATTACAGTAATGCCAATGTGTCAGGTTATCCGTTTACTGCCTATATTGCCAGCGGCGGAGATGAGCTGCAGAACAATGAATACGTACAGATTACGATGAATCAGCAGCCGGGAGAAGATGAAATGATGCAGGGTCAGGATACCATATCTTTAAGCAAAGCATTTATCCGTGAGGAAGATGGTGTGAAATATGTATTTTTAAGAGGGGAAGACGGACGGTTAAAGCGGCAGGAAATCCAGACAGGGCGGATTTTCTGGGGAGATACCTATGAGATCAAGAGCGGTATCACCAGTGAAGACTGGATTGCATTTCCTTATGGAAAGAACGTAAGAGAAGGTGCCAGGACAAAAGAGGGCACGATAAATCAGCTATATGGATATTAAGGAGGGAAAACATGTTAGAGAATATTCGATTATCCTTTCAGGGAATCTGGTCTCACAAGATGCGTTCCTTCTTGACAATGCTGGGTGTTATTATTGGAATTGCATCCATTATCGCCATTGTATCAACGATTAAAGGAACGAATGAACAGATTAAGCAGAATCTGATCGGTGCAGGCAATAACAATGTTACCATTACCCTGAATCAGGGCGACGGAGAATACTGGATGGACAGTGGAACTCCGGAGGGTGTGATTCCCTTGTCGGATGATATAAAAGAGGGAATTCGTGCACTGGATCATGTAGAAAATGCCTCTTTCTTTAACAGCAGAACGTATGTGGATGGAATCAGTAACGGAGACACCAGATTGGACAGCGGTAAGGCATACGGGATCGATCAGCAGTATCTGGACACCTGCGGATATGTAGTCAGTGCAGGACGCGGCTTTATCGACGGTGATTATAAGGAATTTCGGAAGGTTGTGCTGTTGGATACAACAGCAGCTTCTGCATTGTTTCAGGAAGAATCCGCGCTGGGGAAAACCATTGAAATCCGGGGAGAGCCGTTTACGGTGGTGGGATTGATTAAGAAAGCGGACTCTTTTCAGCCGGTCATCAATTCCATGGAAGAATATCAAATGTATTATCAGCAGGATTATGGAACCGTACTGATACCGGATGTCTGCTGGCCGATTGTTTTCGGGTTTGACGAGCCCCAGAATGCAGTTGTTATGGCAAAAAGTACGGAGGACATGAGTTCTGTCGGAAAAGATGCGGCAGAATTAATGAATGGGGCAATCCTTCAGTCAGACAGTGATCTACAGTATAAAGCAGAGGATCTCCTGGAGCGGGCCAAGAATCTTCAGGAACTTAGCGCAAGCACCAATAATCTGCTGCTCTGGGTGGCAAGTATTTCGCTGTTGGTAGGCGGAATTGGTGTTATGAATATTATGTTGGTATCCGTGACGGAGCGTACCAGTGAGATCGGTCTGAAAAAAGCGATCGGTGCCAGAAAGCGCAGGATTTTGTCACAGTTTTTGACCGAGGCAGCGGTGCTTACCAGCATTGGAGGAATCATCGGAGTCATAGCAGGAATCATCCTGGCTGAGGTAATTTCTAAAATTTCACAGACATTGGTTGCAATATCGGTACCTGCAATTATTGCATCTGTAATATTCTCTATGGTGATTGGCATTATTTTCGGACTGCTGCCGTCTATTAAGGCGGCAAACTTAAATCCGATTGATGCTTTGCGGCATGAATAAAAGAGAGGAGAATATAGAATGAAACTAGTTGTATTATGTTACAGTAAATGTACAACCTGTAAGAAGGCTCTTGCATGGCTGGAGGAACAGGGGATTGCATATGAAGTTCGCCCGATTAAGGAGCAGAATCCGTCCGCAGAGGAATTGAAGGAGTGGTATGGGAAAAGCGGGCTTTCTCTAAAACGCTTCTTTAATACCAGCGGTCTGGTTTATAAGGAAATGAAGCTAAAAGACAAGTTACCGGATATGTCGGAGGAGGAACAGATTCAGCTGCTTTCCACAGATGGGATGTTGGTAAAACGTCCGATGGTAGTCGGAGAGGATTACGTTCTCACCGGGTTCAAGGAAGCGGAGTGGAGAAAACAACTTTTGGAGGATCAAAACCCATGAAGTTGGTGATACAGCGAGTGACGGAAGCATCCGTGGAGGTAGACGGTGAAATTATCGGCCAGATTGGGAAAGGTTTTTTGGTATTGATTGGTGTGGGAGGGCATGATACAAAAGAAATTGCAGATCAGTATGTGAAGAAGCTGCTGGGACTTCGGATCTTTGAGGATGAACAGGGAAAGACGAATCTGTCGTTGGCAGATGTGAACGGAGAGCTTCTTCTGGTATCCCAGTTTACGCTGTATGCCAATTGTAAGAAAGGAAATCGTCCCAGTTTTATCGATGCAGGGGAACCGCAGAAGGCAGAGGCATTGTATGAGTATATCATTCAGAAAACAAGAGAAACAGTTCCGGTAGTCAAGACTGGAAGATTCGGCGCTGATATGAAGGTTTCTCTTGTGAACGACGGACCCTTTACGATTATTCTGGAGAATCTGGAAAGCAGATAACGATTTAAAAAGAGTAATGGCGCATGAGTGAGAAAGGCTGTTGCAAAATGGATGTAGAAGCATCTGTGGAGCAGCAGTTTTTTGTTTTATATATGCATAGGAATCCCCGTAGAAAGGAACATTAAGGATGTTAAAGGAATCTGCTGATACACGGGTCCCAAAGTCATGCTTTTTCATGCAAGCATGAAACGCATAACCTTTTGACCCTGATATCATTATATTGGAGGAAATTATGGAGTCGATTTGGAACGGGGAAGTATGGATTCCCCCAAGGAAGCCGCTGAAAGAAAATATATCTGTAGAAACAGTCATTATCGGTGCGGGGATGGCAGGAGTTCTTACTGCTTATGAATTACGAAGAAGGGGAAAACCATGTGTGATTCTGGAGGCAAAGAGGATTGGAAGCGGACAGACCGGAAACACGACCGCAAAGATTACATCCCAGCATGGGATGTGTTATGAAAATATGATTCAGAAATCGGGAATTGTAAAAGCCAGACAGTATGCAAAGGCAAATGAAGAAGCCATACAAGCCTATGAACAGATCATAGAGGAGGGAAACATCGACTGTGAATTCCAGCGGTGTCCGGCATATCTTTACTCACAGGTTGAGAGGGAATGTCTGCAGCAGGAGGCGGAGGCCGCCAGGCAGGCTGGTATCGATGCAGAATTTACAACAAAGACGGCTCTTCCATTTCCGGTAGAGGGGGCGGTTAAATTCCGGGGACAGGCACAGTTTCATCCACTGAAGTTTTTGAAAGCGGTTTCTGAAGAGTTGGATATCTATGAACAGACGAAGGTTTTTAAGGTTGAAGGGAATGTGCTGCAAACCACAGGAGGGACAGTAGAAGCTGGAAACATTATTTTTGCCTGCCATTTTCCGTTTGTCAATATACCGGGTTACTATTTTGCCAGAATGCATCAGGAACGAAGTTATGTAGTGGCAGTCAAACAGGCACAGCAATTGGATGGGATGTATTATGGAATTGATGAGGAAGGACTGTCCTTTCGAAATGCAGGAAAGCTTCTGTTAGCGGGCGGAGGGCAGCATAGAACCGGGGAAAACCAGGAAGGCGGAAGATATGAAAAATTGTGGGAGCAGATCCGGCAATATTGGAGCGGCTGTAAAAAGGCAGCATGCTGGTCTGCACAGGACTGCATGACATTGGATGGGATCCCCTACATCGGAAGGTTTTCGGAAGAGACAGAACATTGGTATGTGGCAACAGGATTTGGAAAGTGGGGAATGAGCAGTTCTATGGTGAGCGCTCATCTTTTAGCCGATCTCATTATACACCAAATTAGTCCATATGAAGAACTTTTCTCACCGCAGAGAAGTATCACGGCAGAGGCTGTTGGAAACTTTCTGGAAGACGGGATGCTTTCGGCAAAAAATCTGGGAAAGGGATTACTGGATTATCAGGAGAAAAAACGTTGTACGCATCTGGGATGTGAGTTGGAATGGAATCCCGATGAGGAGGTCTATGAGTGTCTATGTCATGGATCGAGATTTGACAGGAATGGGAAGTTGTTGAATAATCCGGCATTGGAAGACTTAAGCCTGAAGTCGTCTGTATAAAACGATTTCAGGCAAGCATTTGAATGTTACAAAATTGCTGTTACTTCAGGCAGCTCCTGTAAAGAGGAGATGACGGCGTCAGGCTGTGTTACCTGTCCGAAACCATAGGAGGCAAAGATAAAAGGCAGTCCGGCTTCCTTCGTGGCCTGAAAATCACCGGCTGTATCACCCACATAGACCGCAGATTTTAAGTGATAGGTATCTACAATGGTCTTGATATTGGCAGCCTTTGCCTTACCGGTATCGCCGGGGCAGAGATGTGCTTCAAAGTATCCGGCAAGTCCGGTAGCCGCTAAGAAAACTTCGATATATCCGGCCTGACAGTTGCTGACAATAAAGAGACGGTATTTTCTGGAAAGAATTTTTAAAGTATCCTCCAAACCATCGTAAACCGGGGCAGGGGTGTCAAGCAGGGCACGGTGTTCTTCCTGGCAGCACAGGTCAATCAATTCCAATTGCCGTTCTTTCGGCTCATTGGCAAAGATAACTGCGGCGATATCTTCCAGAAGACGGCCGAATAATTTTTTTAGATCTTTGCCGGTAAGGTTTGCCGGTCGATTTGTCTTTTGTGAAATTACCTGATTCCATGCTTTGGCAACAATGTCAGTGGAATCCCAGAGTGTGCCGTCTACATCAAAAATTATACTATCAATCACCTTTCTTCTCCTTTACATGAATTGCTACTAGAGTGTGTTTGAAAATTCATTCCCGTGATCTGTACGCCCTACTTTGCGGTATATTTGCCCCGCATTCGGTCAACGTAGCCCGCTACGCCTCCCTCATTTGAGACAAATCTCCCACAAACCGGGACGCACATCTCACGGAAAGCAATTTTCAAACACACTCTAGGGTCAAAAGGTTATGCGTTTCATGCTGCAAAATACCTTTTGACCCTAATATCTTAGTATTATTGTAATAAGAAATTCATGGAAATTCAATGTTTATTTTGCTTTTTTTGATGTTTTGTGGCAAGATAAGAGAGAAAGAGCAGAAGTATTATTCGGGGAGAGAGAATGTTAGAAAAAATTGTACAACCATTGATGTTGTGGTATGATAAGAACAAGCGGGTTTTGCCATGGAGGGAAAATAAAAATCCTTACTATATCTGGATTTCGGAAATTATGCTGCAGCAGACCCGGGTGGAAGCCGTGAAACCGTTTTTCAGGCGTTTCACCGAAGCATTGCCGGGAATTGAAGATCTGGCAGTTTGTCCGGAGGACCGGCTCTTAAAGTTATGGGAAGGACTGGGCTATTATAATCGGGTGCGTAACATGCAGAAAGCCGCTCTGAAAGTGATGGAAGTATACCGCGGAAAGCTCCCGGCAGACTATGAGGCACTGAAAAGTCTTCCGGGAATTGGGAATTATACGGCAGGGGCAATCGCATCAATTGCTTACGGAATTCCGGTTCCGGCAGTTGACGGCAATGTTTTGAGAGTTATTGCCAGAATTCGTGAAGATGACAGGGATATCATGAAGCAGTCTGTGCGGAATCAGGTGGAAGCCGATCTTCTGGCAGTGATGCCGCAGGACGATCCGGGAACATTCAACCAGGCATTGATGGAGCTTGGGGCCACCGTATGTGTGCCAAACGGCATGGCACATTGTGAGGAATGTCCGGTGGCAGGATACTGCAAAGCCAGAAGCGCAGACCGGGTGATGGAATATCCGGTAAAGACCAAAGCTAAGGCAAGAAAAGTGGAGGATCGTACCATTTTACTGATTCTGGATGGAGCCTGTGTGGCCATACGGAAGCGTCCTGCCAAGGGATTGCTTGCGGGACTTTATGAATTTCCAAACCTGAAAGGTCATCTGACGGAAGATGAGGTTTTGGCGCAGGTGGAATCCTATGGACTGACACCTTTAAGAATTCAAAAGCTTCCGGATTCCAAACATATTTTCTCACATGTTGAGTGGCATATGATTGGATATGCGGTTCGGGTGGCAGAATTGGAAAAGAGCGGAAGTACGGATATGATGTTTGTGGAAACCGCGCATGCCGAGCAGAATTATCCGGTGCCTGCTGCCTATGGGGCATATGCCGGATATATGAATCTGCGGCTTGGACAGGAAAAGTATGAAGAAGCGTAGAAGGATATTCTTCGCATAATTGAAAATAGGATAACTGTTCACGATGTTGGCAGTTGCAGAATTTAGGAATATGAGGAAATAAAAAATGAAGCTATTAAGTATCACAGTACCATGTTATAATTCTTCCGCCTATATGCGTAAATGTATAGATTCATTATTGACCGGTGGAGAAGATGTAGAAATCTTGATTGTGGATGATGGTTCCACAAAAGATAACACTGCTGAAATTGCAGATGAATATGCAGAGAAGTACCCTACAATTGTCCGGGCGATTCATCAGGAGAATAAGGGGCATGGAGGTGCGGTTAATACCGGTTTGGAAGCGGCTACCGGTCTTTATTTCAAAGTGGTGGACAGTGATGACTGGGTAAATGAAGAGGCATACCGGAAGATTCTTGAGGTATTGGAGACACAGATCCGCGGTTCCCAGACTTTGGATGTTCTGATTTCAAATTATGTATATGAAAAAGAGGGAGCAAAGAGAAAACGTGTCATGCGGTATCCCCATGAATTTCCGGAAAACCGGATTTTCGGATGGAAGGATATGAAAAAGCTGAGGCCTACGCATTATGTACTGATGCATTCGTTGATTTTCCGGACATCCCTTCTTAGGGAATGTGGCTTGAAACTTCCTGAGCACACCTTTTATGTGGATAATCTGTTTGCGTTCATACCATTCCCTTATGTAAAGACGTTATATTATCTGGATGTGAATTTTTATCGGTATTATATCGGGCGTGCAGATCAGTCGGTCAATGAGCAGGTGATGATCGGGAGAGTGGATCAGCAATTGCGTGTGAACAATGAGATGATCGAGTATCTGGGAAAACAGAAAAATCTCAATAAGCAGCAGCGGTCGTTTATGCTTCATGCTCTGGGAATTATCATGACGGTTTCTTCCATTATGCTGATTCGGGCGGATACCGAGGAGTCTCTTGAGAAAAAGAAGGAACTCTGGAATTATCTGAAAAAGCAGGATCGTGTGGCATATCTTAAGATAAGACATGGAATTACCGGAGGGGCCATGAATCTTCCGGGAAAGGGCGGACGGAAGATGTCTGTCACAGGTTACAGAATTGTACAAAAACTATATGGATTTAATTGATTGGAGGATAAGACAGCACTATGCAGATTGATTTAGAACAGTTCCGAAAACCATGTTCCTGCGGGCATGTTCATGAGATTTCCGTTCAGGGTATCTGGATTGAGGAGGGCGCAGTGAAGCGCCTGTACCAGATGCTGACAGAGGAGGAAGAACTGGGAGAGTTTATTGCACCGGTCATTGTGTGGGATGATAATACCAAGGAGGCAGCAGAAGAGGCATTGGAAGATGTGGAAGATATCTGTCTGGAAGATATCTGCCTGGAAAGTGAAAATCTCCATGCCAATAATCAGGGTGTTGAGATTTTGGAAGAGAATCTTCCGGAAGAGACAGATCTGATTCTTGCGGTGGGCAGCGGAACGATTCATGATCTCTGCCGTTATGTAGCGTATGAGCGCAGAATTCCTTTTATATCGGTTCCGACGGCAGCCAGTGTGGATGGATTTGTGTCTACAGTTGCTGCCATGACCTGGAACGGAATGAAGAAAACGGTACCGGCAGCGGCTCCGCTTTATGTGTTTGCGGATACAAACATTTTTAAAGCGGCGCCCTATCGTCTGACAGCTTCCGGAATATCAGATCTGTTGGGAAAATATATTGCTCTGGCAGACTGGAAGATTGCACATCTGGTAACTGATGAATATATCTGCAAAGAGACTATGAAATTAGAATATGATGCCCTGAAAGAGGTGGTTTCCTGTATAGATGATCTGGCGCGGGAGGACAGTGAGGCATACGAAAAACTGATGTATGCCCTTTTGTTATCCGGTCTTGCTATGCAGATGATCGGAAATTCCAGGCCGGCATCTTGTGCGGAGCACCATATGTCCCATCTCTGGGAGATGGAGGTAATCAATGAACACATAGATGCCCTCCACGGAGAAAAGGTTTCTGTGGGTATGGTTCAGGTGCGGAAAAAGTATGAAGCTGTTTCCGAGGCAATCCGGAAGGGAAGATGCCGGGTACATACATATGAAGGGATAGAAGAGGAGCTTTTGAAGGATACATTTGGTAAAAAAGGACTTTATGAATCCACAGTTCTTGAGAATACGCCGGATCCGATGGCGGAGGTGGATGCCGAAAAGCTGGAAAAGCTTCTGCCGCAGATTGCAGAGATTCTTGATGAAATCCCTTCTGTGAAAAAACTGGAACATTTATTAAAGGCAGCAGGATGTTGTTATCGTATGGATCAGATTGGTTTGACGGAAGGCCTGGTTTTACAGTCCCTTCGGTTGTCACCTTATGTGAGAAATCGTCTGAGTTTTAACCGTATTTCGAAGATGTTGGAGTATTGATCATAGGATAGTTAGAAATCCAGACAGAAAAGAGTTGGATGGAAGGATGAAGATGGAGGGATTTGTATGAGAGTTGGAATGGGATATGATGTACACAGACTGACAGAGGGCAGAAAGTTGATTTTGGGAGGTGTAGAGATTCCATTTGAGCTTGGTCTTCTGGGACACTCTGATGCAGATGTAGTTGTACATGCTATCATGGATGCGCTGCTTGGTGCTGCGGCGCTGAAAGATATCGGGTATCATTTTCCCGATACAGATCCTGCATATAAAGGTGCCTCCAGTCTAAAGCTTTTGGAGCGGGTAGGAGAGTTGCTGGAAGAAAAATTGTATTTGATTGAAAATATCGATGCAACGATCATTGCACAGAAGCCAAAGCTGAGACCCTATATGGATGAAATGATCAGAAATGTTGCCAGAACTCTTCGCCTTCAGGAGAATCAGGTCAATATCAAGGCGACAACGGAAGAGGGACTGGGGTTTACCGGCAGCATGGAAGGAATCTCTGCACATGCGATCTGTTCGATTAGTCCGGCACTTGATGGTATGGCGGATGACAGGATGGGAATGACCGGAAGATGCTGCGGGAATTGTCCTGCGTCGCAAAATAGTGATTCTGAATAGCTGCCGGAGATTTTACTTGACAAATTTCTTGTTATTGCATAGACTATAGCATAGATGAATCTGATAAAGGCTTGGAACGGAAAGAGTAGCAGATTGACCGGATTTCCAGAGAAGGACTGTCACTGGCTGAGAGCAGTCCGATAACGGAATCTGTGAAGTGCTTCCGGGAGCTGACCGGGTGAACGAAAGAGTAGCCAGGTACGTATGGCAGACGTTACAGGCCAGAGAGCAGAATCCTGAGCTGATATTAAAGCCGGGTGTGGAATACACAGGTTTGTAGTGGTGTCTGGCTGAATGTTGATAGAGGCAGGATTTTGAAAATAAAGTGGAACCACGGAGAATTTCGTCTTTATCAGATGGGATTCTCTTTTTTGTTATAGGTTACTATGAAAGTCCCGGACAGCGGCCATGAGGAGCGCATGCTTTCATGCGGCGAATCATGGACATTGGAGGGGCAAGCTGGTATGAGTAAGCAGGGCGGAAGCCCGGATTACGAATGCTGGCGGCGATTGCGGGAGCACAAAGTGCGGAGCAATCGACTTTCATGAATAGTGATGTCCGCGTCAGCAGATATGTCCGTTTACGGATTCATCTTAAAAACGGGATCTGCCGGATATCCGCTTGCCGCTTTCTGCATTGCACGTTGGATACTGTCCCGGGAATTGCCCCAATCCGCATCTTTATTCCTATAATCATTCTTATCCACAAACCAGGTAACTTCTTCTTCCAATCGTTTCATGTTTTTCTGCATCAAGTCGAATAATTTCGGAAAAAATTCTTCCTTTTGCCTGTCATTCAGTTTTTTCTCACCGATTTCTACCAGATCCCGAAAATGAGGCAGACAAAACCCCTTGCTGTTCTCGAACATCTCCCTGAATTCCGGATTCTTCTTATATAAATCAAAAAATGTATCCAGATATCTTTGATAATTGTTTTGAAAATGATCACAGACATAACAAGTCTGTTCCTTCGCATCCACCCATGCACCAATGGAGGTCTCAGGTGCATTCCGGTTCAGATTCGTCTTTTTCATACGTGCAGTAAACGAAGATTTTCCCGCTTTGAACTCCTTCATCTGTTTCGTCATTTCCTGATTCAATTTCTTCAGATGGGTACTTAAGATCAAGGCACTGCCCAGACGGTTTCCATAATCGTACATCATCTTATAATGATGACGACAGAATCCTGCTTCGTCCGTTTTCTCCCGTATATCATCCTCCATATATGCAGAACCAAGTATAAAAGAGATGGCATGTTGCTCCGCCTCCCGTTCCAAAAAACAAAACGGGCACTCATCCTTCGCATGAAAAGCATCCATCAACGGAATTGTTGCTACTGTTTCCTTCATTTCATCCTTCTCCCTTTTCCAATTATACCGGGGCGCCCTTCATTCCAAAATACAAAAGAACCAGAACACCCAGAATGATTCGATACCAACCAAATACTTTAAAGTCATGTTTCTTTATGTATCCCATCAAAAACTTAATTGCAAGAATTGATACCACAAACGCTACAACCATACCAATGAGCAATACGGAGACCTCGACAGCAGTGAAACTCAGACCAAATTTCAGCAATTTGATAAAACTTGCCCCAAACATTACAGGAATTGCCAGAAAAAACGTATATTCCGCCGCCAGTTCTCTGGAAGCCCCAATCAGAATTCCGCCGATAATGGTCGCACCGGACCGGGAGGTTCCCGGAATCAAAGATAAAACCTGGAAAATTCCAATGATCAAGGCATCTTGAAATGTAATTTCTTTCAGACTGCAGATCGTAGGTTTTCTCTTCTTATTATAGTTTTCGATAATAATGAAAAGAACACCGTAGACAATCAACATCAAAGCCACCACAAAGTAATTATGGAGATGTTCTTCCATCCAGTCGTCAAGGGGCAGACCAATCAGCATCGCAGGTACACAGGATACTACAATCTTGATCCAGAGCACAATCTTATCCATGTGAAAATAATTTGTCATAAACCTCTGACACCAGGCAATAGCTCCATTGGCGCTGGCATTTGCAAAAACCGGCTTTTCCGGTGCACATTTTCTGGTATGGAAAGGCCACAATTTCTGGAAATAGAGCACCACGACTGCCAGAATCGCTCCAAGCTGGATCACCACATTAAACATCTCCATAAAAGCATCACTTTGCTGCAGCTTTACAAACTCATTCACCAGAATCAAATGTCCGGTACTGCTGATCGGCAGCCATTCGGTAATCCCCTCTACAATTCCAAGAAGGATTACTTTTAACCATTCTAATAGATTCATTTTTTAACCTCTCTTTTTCATTTCCTTATTATGATGTTGGGGGCAAAAGGTATTTAGCCCCTATGATACACGGATCCCAAAGTCATGCTTTTTCATACAGGCACGAAACGCATAACCTTTTGACACTGATATCTTATTATTATTATTATATAACAAAGAAATAATGATGAAAACCAATATTTTTCATATATGGTGACGTCTGCATTCAGCATACATGTCCGTTTACATAAAAGTCAGGACAGAAAAAACAGGCTTTTGCCTCGAAGCTGCAATGCCTGCTTTTTCCTGACTGTTAAAGTTTACCCTTTTGTTATATCAACGTTTGTCAATTGTTGCAATATCAATCAAAGTCAACTTTTTGACGTCTGTATTTTCAAGACTGGTTACCAGGGCTGCTGCTGTATCCAGAGAAGTCAGAACATTAACACCTGTCTCAATAGCATTCCGGCGAATCACAAATCCATCTTTCGCATGCTCCACGCCCTGTTCCGGCGTATCGATAACCAAATCAATTTTATGACCGAGAATCAGATCCATCAAGTTCGGTGACGGTTGTTCGATCTTATTGGTACGAATTGCATTGACGCCGTTTTCCTTCAGGACTTTCGCTGTTCTTCTTGTCGCATAAATCTTGTAACCCAGATTCTCGAAACGTTTTGCAATCGGAACAAGTTCCTGCTTATCCGCATCTTTTACGGTCATAATCATGTTCTTATGTTTCGGCAGATTGATTCCGGCCCCCAGAAAGGCTTTGTAAAGCGCTTCGTTAAAAGTCTCCGCAATACCGAGACACTCACCGGTTGACTTCATCTCCGGTCCGAGACTGATATCTGCACCGCGGATTTTCTCAAAGGAAAATACCGGCATCTTAACAGCAAAATGCTTTGCTTCTGGCTGCAGTCCCGGCTCATAACCCATATCCTTAATCTTGTAGCCCAAAATAACTTTGGTAGCCAACGGCACAATCGGAATTCCGGTCACTTTGCTGATATACGGTACCGTACGGGAAGAACGTGGATTTACCTCAATGACATAAACATCCTCTCCACATACAATAAACTGAATATTAATCATACCAATCACATGCAGAGAACGTGCCAGACGTCTTGTATACTCTTCGATGGTATCCTTTGCATTCTGACTGATACTCTGAGCCGGGTAAACAGAGATACTGTCTCCGGAGTGAATACCTGCCCGCTCAATGTGCTCCATAATTCCAGGAATCAGGATATCCTCACCATCGCATACCGCATCGACCTCAATCTCTTTTCCCTGAAGATATTTATCCACAAGAATCGGATGCTCCTGGGCAATCCGGTTAATCACGCCGATATACTGCTCCACATCTTCATCGTTGATTGCAATCTGCATCCCCTGTCCGCCAAGAACATAGGAGGGACGCACGAGAACCGGATATCCCAGTTCATTGGCCACTTTCTTTGCTTCTTCTGCCGTGAATACAGTATGACCTGCCGGTCTGGGAATCTGGCATTCTTCCAGAATCCCGTCAAACAACTCCCTGTCCTCTGCAGCATCCACATTCTCAGCAGATGTTCCGAGAATTTTGACGCCCATCTTAATCAGCGCTTCCGTCAGTTTGATGGCCGTTTGTCCGCCGAACTGTACGACTGCACCGTCCGGATGCTCAATATTTACCACATTTTCCACATCCTCCGGTGTCAGCGGCTCAAAATACAATTTATCTGCAATATCAAAGTCTGTACTTACCGTTTCCGGATTGTTATTAATGATGATTGTCTCATACCCTTCCTTTGCGAATGCCCAGGTACAGTGTACGGAACAGAAATCAAACTCAATTCCCTGTCCGATACGGATCGGACCGGACCCAAGAACCAGTACCTTCTTCTTGTCACTGGTCTGTACTGCTTCATTTTCACCGCCGTACACGGAATAATAATACGGTGTGGTTGCCGCAAATTCTGCTGCACAAGTATCAACCATTTTATAAGCTGCAGTGATATCATACTGTTTACGCAGTGCCTTTACTTCCTCTTCCGTCTTGCCGCTTAATGTTCCAATCAGGTAGTCCGGGAATTCCAGACGTTTTGCCTCACGGAGAAGCTCCTCTGTCAACTCTTTGGTTTTCAGTGCCTGCTCCATCTCCACAAGTATCGCGATCTTGTCAATAAACCAGAAATCAATCTTGGTGATCGTATGCAGCTCTTCATAAGAAATACCCCGTCTGATTGCCTCGGCAATTCTCCAGATCCGCATATCATCTACGATATGCAGTTCTTCCATCAATTCTTCCTCTGACAATCCGGTAAAGTCATAGGACATCAGAGAATCTACATGCTGTTCCAACGAACGGATTGCTTTCATCAATGCACCTTCAAAGTTATTACAGATACTCATAACTTCTCCGGTCGCTTTCATCTGTGTGGTCAATGTACGTTTCGCACTGATAAACTTATCAAATGGAAGCCTTGGAATCTTCACCACACAGTAATCCAACATCGGCTCAAAACTTGCATAAGTTTTTCCGGTAATGGCATTCGGAATCTCATCCAGGGTATAACCCAGTGCAATCTTCGCAGCAACCTTGGCGATCGGATAACCGGTTGCCTTGGATGCCAGAGCCGACGAACGGCTTACACGGGGATTTACTTCGATAACGCAATATTCAAAACTTTCCGGATGCAGAGCATACTGCACATTACACCCTCCGGTAATTCCCAGCTCTGTGATAATATTCAGTGCAGATGTACGCAGCATCTGATATTCTTTGTCCCCCAAAGTCTGGCTTGGCGCAACTACGATACTGTCTCCGGTATGCACACCTACCGGGTCGATATTCTCCATATTACATACCGTAATACAGTTTCCTGCACCGTCGCGCATAACCTCATATTCAATTTCCTTCCATCCGGCGATACAACGTTCTACCAGAACCTCTCCCACACGGGAAAGCCGAAGACCATTGGACAGGATCTCAATCAATTCTTCCTCATTGTTGGCAATACCGCCGCCGCTTCCCCCCAGGGTATAGGCAGGACGCAGAACAACCGGATAACCAATCTTATTGGTAAATGCAATACCGCTCTCCACATCATGAACCACCAAAGATGCTGCAACCGGCTCCCCGATTTTTTCCATCGTATCTTTAAATTCCTGACGGTCTTCCGCCTTTTTGATAGTCTGGGAAGTAGTACCGATCAGACGAACATTGTGTTTCTTCAGAAATCCCTTTTCATCCAGTTCCATCGCCAGATTCAATCCTGCCTGACCGCCCAGAGTTGGAAGTACGCTGTCTGGTTTTTCTTTCAGAATCAACTGTTCTACAACCTCTACGGTCAGCGGTTCGATATAAACGCGGTCCGCAATATCCTTATCTGTCATGATGGTTGCAGGATTGGAATTCAGCAATACAACCTCAATCCCTTCTTCTTTCAGAGAACGGCAGGCCTGTGTACCCGCATAATCAAATTCAGCAGCCTGACCGATGATGATTGGTCCCGAACCAATCACTAATACTTTTTTGATTTCTGGATTCTTCGGCATTATTTATTCCCTCCCATCATACTGATAAATCTGTCAAATAAGTATCCTGAATCCTGAGGACCCGGGCATGCTTCCGGATGGAACTGCACCGTAAAGATATTCTTACCGATATACTTCAATCCCTCATTAGTTCCATCATTCACATTCACAAATGCCGGCTCCGCAACTTTCGGATCCAGAGCTTCCGTATCCACCACATATCCATGATTCTGTGAAGAAATATAAACGCGCCCTGTCTCTAAATCCTTAACCGGATGATTCCCGCCGCGATGACCGTATTTCATCTTTTTGGTATCCGCACCGGTTGCCAGCGCCATCAACTGATGTCCCAGACAAATAGCAAAAATCGGTACCTCTGAATCATATAATTTCTTAATTTCTTTGATGATTGATGCGCATTCCTTCGGATCTCCCGGTCCATTAGACAACATAATTCCGTCCGGATTCGTTTCCAGAATCTCCTCGGCGCTGGTCAGTGCCGGATAAATCGTAACCTCACAGCCTCTTTCATTCAGAGAACGGGCGATATTACTTTTTGCGCCAAAATCCATAAGGGCTACTTTATATCCCTTGCCTTTTAATACTTTTTTCTCGGAACAGGTAACTTTTTCAACAACTTTTCCTGTTCTATATGCTTTTAACTGGGGAATGATTTCATCAAGATTATAGTTTTCATTGGTTGTGATCATACCGTTCATCGTACCTTTCTCACGAAGGATTCTGGTCAATGCACGTGTATCAATTCCTGCGATTCCAGGGATATCGAAACGTTTCAGAAAGTTCTGAATAGTGTCCTGACAACGGAAGTTGCTGGGGATTCTGGACAATTCTCTTACAATATATCCATCCGGCCACGGTCTTAAAGATTCCTGATCTTCATAACAAATACCATAGTTACCAATCAGCGGATATGTCATACAGACAGTCTGACCGGCGTAGGATGGATCCGTCAATACTTCAAGATATCCTGTCATAGAAGTATTAAATACGATTTCGCTGATAATTTCTTTTTTAGAACCAATACTTGTTCCCGTGAATACGTGTCCATCTTCTAGAATTAGAAAAGCTTTCATCATTCCACCTTGTTCCTTTCTTTCATAAAAACGGTACCTTCTATTTTTTCCCGCATTTGATTTTACGCCAAAGAGTTTCGTGTCCCAAACTCTTTTCTGAAAAAAATACCGCTCATCTGCCTTTGCGCAAAAAAAAAGAGAATTTGGTCTCCTTTAATCTTAAAGAGTTTACCACACTTCCCGACGCATTTCAACCTTTTTCATCGTCAAAATATTCTTTCGGCAGCCATATTTTTTATGCACTTTTACGAAACAAAAAAGGACCACCGTATCTACGATGATCCCAAACGTGCAGGGAAAGGGACTTGAACCCTCACGATATTGCTACCACAGGCACCTGAAGCCTGCGCGTCTGCCAATTCCGCCATCCCTGCATTTCTCTTTTCAAGTGTTTCTCACTTGCAGAAATTATTCTACTAAATTCCAGAACAAATGTCAACACTTTTTTGTATTTTTTATTCAAATCGTAGTTAGGAACTGTAGGAAAAAACTCATGCATCTTGACTTGCCTATTTCTCTACAATTTCTTATCTCCTGCAAAAAGCACTGTTTATACACATTCATGCAGAAAACTCACCCGATCTTATAGACAAGCAGAAACCCCAGTACAAGCGCTGCAAATGCTGTAAGTATCTCATATCCCTGGGGAATTCCGGGAAGCACCTGCCCAACCGATCCAAGCACAAACCCCAGAATCATCATATAGGTTGCCTGCGGGAAACGCTTCATGGCAATCTCAAGACTTTTTGTCAGTAGCAGGATACCCATCAGAAGTCCTAAAGCGAGAGGAAATAAATATCCAAGATTCAAACTTCCAATTGCCTCCAGAACCCTACGATACATTCCCAGAACCAGAAGCATATAAGTAACACTGATTCCAGGCAGAATCAAGGCTATTGAAATCACCACACCTCCTGCAATCTGAGTCAAAAATCCTGCCGCACCTCCAGATGTCATCTCCAGCATATTCTCCGGAAGATAACGAAGACTGGTCACAATTACCGCTCCAAGTACAAGATATCCAACTGCTTTCCAGCAAAAGGAATCAACTCCAGCTTCTCTGAAGATAATCGGACAACCGCCAAGTACCACTCCGATAAAGAAATACATCATAGGTTTCTCACAGTTCCCCATCAACATTTCCAACGGCTTTGCCAACAGAAACATTCCCAGCAGCGCGGCTGCCGTAAACTCAACAAGAAACAACAAATTCCCCTTTTTATCCTTAAAAAAGGAACTGACCGCCTGAATCAGACGGTCATAAATTCCCAAAACCATGGCCATAGATCCTCCGGATATTCCCGGAACCAGCATCGTGGCTCCTATCACCAGACCTTTTGCAGCTACTACGATTCCATGATTCTCTTTATTCAACGTTTGCCCTCCGTCTTTCCTGCTTTACCGAAAATACTTCCCACAAAATACAGGAAGCTTCCCACAAAGATACAGATGTCAGAAAGATTAAAGACGATAGATTGCAGCTTTTTCCATCGACATGGAATGCTGAGATAATCCGTCACAAACCCCTGGTGAAAACGGTCAAACCAATTACAAAGGCCGCCGCCGATCACCATACTGATTCCGGTCTTTTTCACTTTCTTTCCCGGCTGACAGAGCAGCCATGCAAAGTAAACCGCCAACACTCCAAGAAGACCTGCCGTTCCCCGTTCAATAAGTTCCGGTTTTTCCGACAGCGTTCCAAAAGCCAAACCATCATTATGCAGCTTTCTCACCAGTATCTTCCCGCCGGCAAGCAGATGCCTTTCCCCGCTCTTTACCTTTGCTTCCACATACTTCTTCAATAATAGATCCACAAGAAAAACAGTCAATAAGAGGATGATAAAAATCATACCTGCTCCTCTTTTAATCCCGTACCCTCAGCCGTAATCCCGGCATCTTCTGTTTCCGGCATCACCTCAGGCTCTTCTGATGAAGCAGCAGCATCACTCTTGTCTTCATCAGCTTCCTCATCAAAATCCTCTTCAAAAATGTCTTCTGCATCCTCAAATTTTGCATCTTCTGTCTCTTCCGGTTTTGGAATCGCAGATCCGCACTTCATACAGAAATCAGCCTCACGGGGTGCACTTGCTCCGCAGGCCGGGCAAATATTTTTACCTCTTTTATTCGCAATTGTTTCTTTACATTCTGCAATTTCACTCTGAAGCTGAATAATTTCCTGACATAACTCTACAATGTCTTCACCATATGGCTCGCCCTTCAGGAATTTCTGATAAACCATTTCTCCAATCACCTTATAGTTCTTCTTTACTTCACTTTCCAAAGAACTCTGCTGACTGCGCAGCTTCTGGATTGCAATAAACTCATCTGTCCTTTCTCCAACGCTCTTTGCCTTCTCAGTAAGCGTCTTTCCTAAATTTTCAAAAAAATCAGTTGACATATACCTGCTCCTTTCTGTTCTCATGAACTCTTTGCTTTATTTTCTGCCGGAACATCTCTTTGGAATGTGTTCGAGAATTCCTTTCTCCTGCACGCTCTAATGTACGCCCAGCCTTTGCACTTCCTGACCCCTCAGCAAAATCTGAGGTCCGCCCGTATGTTCAATATACTCTTTTGTAATGACAACTTCACCAATATTATCATCCTTGGGAATCTCATACATGATATCTAACATAAACTCCTCGATGATTGCCCGAAGCGCCCGCGCTCCCGTATGCTTTTCCATAGCCGTCTTTGCGATGGCATGCAATGCTCCTTCATCAAAGGTCAATTTCACCTCATCCATAGCAAGCAGTTTCTGGTACTGTTTCAGAATCGCATTCCGCGGTTCTTTCAAAATCTGAACCATCATATCCTCTGTCAACGCATCCAGCGTAAACAAGATCGGTAGTCTGCCCAGAAACTCCGGAATCATTCCAAAATTTCTCAGATCATCCACCGTGACCTTTGACAACAAATTCGGTTCATCATCATACTTATCTTTTAGCTCTCCCTGAAATCCCATAGAAGATTTTTTGTTCAGACGTTCTTTTATAATATCTGTCAAATCCGGAAATGCACCGCCGCAGATAAATAAGATGTTTCTCGTATTCACCGTAGTGAGAGGAACCATGGCATTCTTCGAGTTTGCCCCCACCGGAACCTCTATATCACTTCCTTCCAAAAGTTTCAGCATCCCCTGCTGCACTGCCTCACCGCTGACATCCCTCTGATTCGTAGTTTTCTTCTTTGCAAGTTTATCTATCTCATCAATAAATATGATGCCATGCTCCGCACGTTCCACATCGTTGTCCGCTGCCGCCAAAAGCTTGCTTACTACACTCTCAATATCATCACCAATATAGCCTGCCTCAGTCAGTGATGTGGCGTCTGTAAGCGCAAGCGGTACATCCAGAAGTCTTGCCAGCATCTGTACCAGATAGGTTTTTCCTGAACCGGTCGGACCAATCATCAACATGTTGGATTTTTCAATCTCAACGCCATCCTCCTGAGATGCAAATACCCGCTTATAGTGATTATAAACAGCGACCGACATAACTTTTTTGGCCTTTTCCTGTCCAATCACGTATTCATCCAGCTTACGTTTCAGTATATGCGGCGCAGGTATGTCCTGAACCGAAAATTCTTTCTTTGGCTTTTCTTTCTTTTCCTCCTTTTTTTTCTTCACCCGCTGCTTTGGAGGAATCTGGTTCTGCAGGGAAGAAAGATCAATCATGCTCACATTCGGCGGAAGATTGTTCAGAAGATCGTTGTAGTTGATATTTCCCTGATTCATGGTATCAAAACTCTTCTGCATGCAATCCGTGCAAATATGAATACTTCCGGGAAGATCAATCATCTTTCCGGCTTTACTCTCAGGCCTTCTGCACATAAAACAGACTTTTTCATATTGTGTGTCATCGTCTGTCCCGGATGACTGTTTACACTCTGCTTGTTCGTCCGCTGCCTCTTCGTAACCAGACAGCGTATCTATCTTATCTTTGTCTTCTGACATGATACTTTCCTCACTTTCTTCTCTCATTATATATGATATTATGTATTGCCACAAGTAAAGAATTTATAAACTATGGAGGAACAGGACGGAAAAGAGCAGGGCTGTTTAAAAAGAAAAGTCAGGTTTCGGCAAATTGATTTATGAGTGCCGGAAGCCTGACTTTCTTGTTGTTATTATTTATATTTATAAATTTTTTATTCCCCGAAAGGATTCCTTTGCTGCTGACGTTGATTGGATTGATTTTGAGTGGTTGTCTGCATGTCGGATTTTGCTCCGAGGGTTACGGTGAGGGTTTGTTCTTTGTATTCGCCGTCACCCATGCGCTGTATTTTTACTTCTATGGTTTCGCCTTTTGCGTAATATTCCAAAGCACCTTTCAGATCATTCATGGTAGTGATTTTTCTTCCGTCCAGTTCAGTGATAATATCTCCGGATTTTATTCCTGCTTTTTCTGCGGGACCACCTTCTTCCAGATAGTCCACGAACACACCGACCGGAATACCGTAGGCATTATTGGTGTCGGAGGAAACATTTTTTCCGGTTATTCCGATGTAGGATGCATCGTTATCATCTACCTTATTGCGGGTCTGAATACTCATCAGATTCTGAAGGATTGGTTCTGCCTTCGCAAGAGGGATTGCAAACCCCATTCCTTCTACGCTGGTACTGGAATATTTTGCTTCGTTAATTCCAATCAGTTCGCCCCTCATGTTCAGCAATGCACCGCCGCTGTTGCCTGGATTAATAGCTGCATTGGTCTGTATCAGCCCATCAGATTCCGTTGTTGCTCCAGTTGCTTCATCCTGTGTGCTTACTGTACGATTCACGGCGCTTACAATTCCGTTTGTTACTGACTGTCCATAGCCCAGAGCATTTCCGATCGCAACGACTTCTTCCCCAATTTCCAGTTCATCAGAGTCTCCCAGTGTTGCAATCTTAATTGCACTCATCGTTTCTTCCGGAATATCAGAGAGGTTCACAGCTACAACGGCAAGATCATTATCAGCATCATTGCCCTTAATCTGGGCCTCTACGGTCGTATCATCAATAAATGCTACAGATACCTTCGTTGCTCCTGTCACTACATGGTTATTCGTTGCAATTAAAAGCTCATCCTCATTCTGACCCACAATTACACCGCTTCCGCTGGCAGGAACCGTCTGGGAATACGTACCGAAAAAGCTTTGGACTGTCTCAACTGTCTCTGTGGAAATTGCCACCATGGAAGGCATTGCGTTTTTGGCAACTTCAGAAACACTATATACGCTGTCACTATTCGTGGAACTGGCTGTGGTGACCCCATCCGAATTATTTTTATTTCCGGAAGCCACCACCGTATTCTGAATCGCCGGTGCAGTGCCGTCACCATTCAGTTTATTCCCTGCATAGTTTACACCATAAGTTACGCTGCCGGCCACCAGACCAAACACAAGTGCCATAGCAATATTGATCGTCCAACGTTTTCTCATGTTCATAGGTGTTCCCGGCTTACGGACCTTTTTTTGTTTCCTGGTTTTCTCATGAAACGGTTCTGCAATAGACTTATTCACACTATAATACGTGTGCTGCTGCTCCTTCCCCGTCTGATTAAAATTACTGTCTGGATTCGTCTGCTGATAACTTGTATCTGCATTTCCGGACTGCTGATAACCAGCGGTTGTATCTTGTGCCTGATGTACGTAAGAACTACTGCCATTTACATGCTCCACCGCATGCTTTGCTATATCATCTGCCTGAGTTCTGTTTCCGCTCGTCTCATGATTAATTCTTGGATTTACCCAGCTATAGGTTGTATTCGTACCTGGATTGTTATTCTCACCTGGATTGGTGTTTCGGTTTGTCTCGATATCAACATTGGATTTTATATCCACGTCTGCATCTATACCAGCATTTTCATACGTTCCTGCAAAGGTTTCTGCATCTGCCCTGCTGCCTGTGCCAATCATCTCCTGGCTTTTTTCGTCATTGTTGAATTTTTCACTCATAACTTTAACCTCTCTTCTGCCTGTAAAGTAACATCGCACTATTTGCTCTCTTCATGTACTTATCATACGTGGTAATTGTGTTGAATGTGTGAAAAATTATGAAAAAAACAGTGAAACTGTTTACTCAACGGTCACAGATTTTGCCAGGTTACGCGGCTTATCCACATCCAGCCCTTTGCCGATTGATACATAGTATCCGAATAACTGGAGCGGAATCACAGCCAGTGAGTTGGTAAAGTATGGATTAGTCTCCGGAATATAGATTACATAGTCCGCTACCTTCTCCACTTCCGTATTGCCAACGGTTGTTACAGCCATAACAAATGCACCGCGGGATTTTACTTCCTGAATATTGCTGATTGCTTTCCTATATAATTCCGGCTGTGTCAATACGGCTACCACCAGACGTCCCTCTTCAATCAGAGAAATCGTACCATGTTTCAACTCTCCTGCTGCATATGCTTCTGAATGAATATAAGAAATCTCTTTCAACTTCAGAGAACCTTCCAGCGAAATCGCATAATCAATTCCACGCCCGATAAAGAATACGTGCTCCGTCGCCAGATAACGGTTTGCAAATTTCTGGATATTCTCTCTGTGGCTCAAAAGCAGAGAAATCTGCTCCGGAAGCTGACGGAGATCCTCCAACATTGCTGAACATGCAGTCTCATCAATGGTTCCCCGCACCTTTGCAAACTTCAATGCAAGAAGATACTGAGCAAGTAACTGTGTACTGTAAGCCTTCGTTGTTGCAACCGCAATCTCCGGACCTGCCCAGGTATACATCACATTATCTGCTTCACGTGCTATGGAACTTCCCACCACATTGACAATACCAAGGGTTTTGATACCATTTGCTTTGGCCTCACGCAGCGCTGCCAAAGAATCTGCCGTTTCTCCCGACTGACTTACGATAATAGCAAAGGTATCCGGTTCAAAAATCGGATTCCGATAACGAAACTCGGAAGCAAGATCCACTTCCACCGGAATTCTCGCCAGACCTTCAAAGACATATTTTGCCGTCACTCCGGTGTGGTATGCAGAACCGCAGGCAATAATATAGATTTTGCGGATTTTGCGGATCTCCTCATCCGACATCTCAAGCTCCTCAATCACAATCTCGCCGTCTTTGATTCTTGGATTCAGCGTATCAGCTACTGCCTTTGGCTGCTCATACATCTCTTTCAGCATAAAATGCTCATATCCGCCCTTTTCCGCTGCATTAATATCCCACTCAATCGTTGTCGGTTCTTTTTCCAGTTCTTCCTCATCAATGTTGTAGAAAGCAAGGGAATCCTTTGTCAGTTTTACAATTTCTTCATTCTGGATAAAATATACCTTTCTGGTATATTTTAAAATTGCCGGAGCATCAGAAGCAATAAAATTACCATTCTTTCCCTGGCCTACAATCAAAGGGCTGTCTTTACGAACAGCATAAATTTCTTCCGGATGATCCTGGAACATAATGCCGAGTGCATAGGAGCCTTCCATACGATGCATAATCTTCGTAATTGTCTCCATCGGATCTCCCTTATAATAATAATCCAACATATGAACAATTACTTCTGTATCCGTCTCAGAAAGAAATTCGTAACCCTTGGACTCCAGCTTTTTCTTCAATTTCATATAGTTCTCAATAATTCCATTATGTACTACCACGATAGAATGCTCTTTATTAAAATGCGGATGTGCATTGACATCTGACGGCTCTCCGTGTGTCGCCCAACGTGTATGTCCGATTCCAAAAGTTCCCGGCATCGTACTGCCGCCGCAAGTCATATCATATAAAACCTTTAATCTTCCGGTTGCCTTCGTCATATGGATCTTTTCGCCGTCATAGACAGCAATTCCTGCAGAATCGTATCCCCTGTACTCCAACTTCTCCAGTCCATCCAGCAAAATCGGTGCTGCCTGCTCTTCACCTATATAACCAACAATTCCACACATTGTGATCTCTCCTTTTCCATCTAATGTGAGCAGACATACCCGAATATCCTCGAATACCTCTGCTCTCCTTCAACCATCTCTGTTACCTCTTCAAATGTGGCTTAATCTTTCCCATCATAACAGATTCTTCTCTATTTGTAAACAACCAACTGTCCTTTCAGCCTCTTTCCTTTGCCGTTCTATTTATTTTTGTATACTTTGCCGAATATCTTTCCAATAGTTCTTATTCATTGTACAGCAATTTATCACAACGTCCGGAAGTATCTGATAGTGTTTTCCTAATAAATATCCCATATATTTTGCTGCACTCTGAAAGAAAAGTTTTACCAAAAGCCATGGTCTTCCTACTTTACAGACATATGCGGCTGACTTTTTTACCAGTTTTATTCCTTCCCCTTCTGATGGATATTCCGAAAAAATCTCAGGATACTCCGCCTGAGATACCCCTAGATCAAAATTTCGCTGAAACTGCTTTTTACAGGAATAATTGTGCGAATGCAGCACTTTCGCATCTGCAGCATAGGCGATTGCGTATCCATTTCTGACCAGATTTCCTCCGTATATCATATCCTCGTTAAAAATAGTACGTTTTGGAAACCCTCCCAGCTTCTCAAGAGTCTTTCGGTCATAAGCTGCACAGACATTGGAACAAAAGAACGTCTTAATGCCTGCAGTCGGAAGATCATCTTTATCCTTGATATCAGATCTGGCCGGATAACTAAAATTTCTAGTAAAACGTTCCAGAAGCTTGCAGTCCGGCTTTGGAAGCTGACGGGCATACGCAGCACGTACAGACGGCATAGCAAAAGTCTTTATGAGTTCCTCTACCAGATAATGATCCGCCGGAACCGCATCCTGTGTCATAAACAACAAAATATCTGCATCTGAAGCCTCTGCCATCCACTGACGTGTACCGCCGTGATCAAATTCTTCCGGCATAATGTGCTTCACATACAGATTCGGAACTAGTGTCTCCCATTCCGGCTTCCAATACTGTTTCCCCGTATTTACCACAATGACATTCCTCACAGGATAAGACTGCTGCGCAATTTGGCGCAGCAGTTCTGAAAAATCACTATCTGGTTTACAAGTTGGTATTAAAACATCTACTATATACGAATTCATCACTCTCATCCCTGAGGAATCTCTCCTGTCTCTGAATGTGACGGAATACTCTCAACTCCATATCCGCTCTGGTTGATAATATAATCACTATATTCCTTTACTTCTGCGGAAGGGATATAGGTCGTATCCTGTGGAAACAAGAAATTATGGAGTTTCACAACATTTGTTTCCAAAGTTACGGCAAGTACACAGTCATTACCATCCATTGCATTCTTTACATTCTCACCTTCCAGATGGTCAAATGGAAAACCGGTTTGTTCACCCATATCATAACTGAGCAAATTCATGCCCAAATTAATAATCTCCTGCTTTTTCAAAGATGTCTTAACCATAGGAAATACAGCATCCATAATATCATTCAAAGTGGATAAATCAGCGCTCTTGGCCTTTTCCATTATTTTTCCAATCACCAATCTCTGTCTCGCGGCTCTTCGGAAATCATTTCCTGCAGTATAACGAATACGTGCATAAGAAACTGATTGTGTACCATTCAGATGAAAGGTCATCTTCTGTGCTCCATCCAGCTCAGACTTATCCGGCACATCAACTTCCTCATAGTCCACACCGGCCACTTTCGATGTCTCCTTATTATAATTATTCAGATGTATCAGCTCCTCACGGGTCAAGTCAATATCCAGTCCGCCAAGTAAATCAATTGCCTCAGAAAGCGCCTTAAAGTTTACTGCCGCATAACTTGTGATATTTAAATCCAGATTTTTATTCATCATCGTAAGCATCTGCTCTGCTCCGCCAACCGCATATGCAGCATTACATTTTGTATAACGATTCAGATACTCACCATTTTCATCCTTTTTGAATACATTCAGCCAGGTATCACGATACAGAGATACAAGCCTTATACACTTATTATCATGATCAATACAGGCAATAATCATCGTATCGCTGTTATTGCCTGCTTCCAACGAATTATCACGACTGTCCATACCTACAAGCGCAATCAACTGAGTTCCCTTTGCTCCGTTTTCCTCGTCTTCTTTCTCACCCTGCAAGACTTCCGGATTGATCCCGACATTACTGAAATCCAATTCATCACTTTGCATCTTATTCATCTTCGAGTTTATATATGCATAAGCAAACAAACCGCAGCCAACTAACAAAAGCACGAGTAATTCAAGTCCAAATATAATCCGTCTTCTTCGTCTTCTTCTATACGCCCGACTCTTTTTATTTACTCTTTTTTTTGCCATCTTTCCTTCCTCTTTCTCCTTAGTACGCATTTTTATTGACAAAACCACGGAACACCGTCAGAAACAGAATTTTTATATCCAACCCCAAGGTCCAGTTTTCAATATAATACAAATCACAGTCGATTCTTTTTCGAATGGAAGTGTCGCCCCGGTAACCATTCACCTGCGCCCAGCCGGTCATTCCCGGCCGCACCTGATGCTTCACCATATATCTTGGTATCTCTTCACGGAATTTCTCTACAAAAAATGGACGTTCAGGCCTCGGACCTACCAGACTCATATCACCTTTCAACACATTAAACAACTGCGGTAATTCGTCAATGCTGGTCTTCCGCATGAATTTTCCAATTCCGGTAACCCTTGGATCGTTTTTCACTGTCCACGCCTTTTTTTCCTCTGTCTCCGGCTGAACTTCCATAGAACGGAACTTGTACATCTCAAAACTTCTGTTGTGAAGTCCCACCCGTACCTGACGGTAAATCAGAGGTCCCGGCGAAGTCAGCTTTATCCCGAGACATGCAGCCAGCATAATCGGAGAAAATAAAATAATACAGCAAAGAGATCCAACTACATCCATCAAACGCTTGACCATTGCATTAAATGTATTCGAGAGAGGGACATATCGGATATTCACTACCGGAAGTCCCAGCAAATCCTCGGTATAGGGTTTCGTCGGTATAATATTATGATAGTCTGGTATAAACTTCGTATGGACACCTGACTTTTCACATAATGCTGCAATCTCCTCCAGACGGAAATATTCATTCAGCCCCAGAGTAATGGCAATCTCATCCAGCTTATTCTCCGGCAAAATCACCGGCAGATTCGCAATTCTGCCCACAACCTTAATTCCTCTGTATATCGTACCTGCCTCAACATGATCATCCAAAATGCCGCGCACCGTATAGCCCCATTGAGGATTTTCTATAATTCTGTTGATATACTCTTCGGCGGCTCTGCTGTAGCCTACCAGCAAAATATGTTTTTGATTATATCCTTTCTTACGCATCTTGCGCAGTACATAGCGAATTGCATTCCTTTCCAGCAATTCCAGAAGACTGTTAATCACCAGAAAAATACCAAGCATCGTACGTGAAATATGCATTTCCTTGATCATATACAACACAAGAGTGATACTTAAAAACCCCAGCAAATTTGCCTTGGCAATGTTAGCAAACTCCAATCGGCGTCCCTGCACCCGCTTCGGCGTATACAGGCCGCAGCCATAATATAAAATCAAATAACACGGTACGATAAGAATCAGCAGCTGCATATAGGTCACAAAGGGCAGCGCCCCCTTTTCCACTTTTCCAAAAAACGGCAGCATAAACTTCGCAACCCAGGACAGCCAATAAGAGAATGCGATCACCAGCGCGTCAAGAACAACCTGTAATCGGTTAAAATACTTCTGGTTATCTTTAATCACTATTCTGATTCACCTTTCAAAATGGATAACAGATCCAAATGATCTTTATCAGAAACTATCTAAACGGACATGCCTGATGTATCAAACATCACCATAGAACTAACTATACAATATATTTCCAGAAAGAGCAACTAAATATTTTCTTAACACTTTCTGTCTATTGAAATCTTTTTATAAGATTTCTCCACAATTCTATCTGTATTTTTGTATAATTCCACAGATTTTTCCGGCAGAATTTCACTTTTTTCCCGTTCTTTTTGGCCTTATTTGCCAGAGATATTCCATTTTTCATACCGGCAAGATACTCTCTTCCGAAACCTTTCCGGGAAAAAAACAGCGTTTTTGCCAGAAATCCACAAAACAAAAACGGAAAATTCAAAAGAATCTGACCGAAAGGCATATTCTTATAGATCATATAGATATTATTCCGCGAAGAATAGCGGATTTTAAACAAATTATATCGGGAACCGCTGGTTCCGCTGCCGATATGATATACTTTTGCATCCGGCAGATACCAGTTTTGATATCCATATATTCTGGCCCGGTAACCAATATCAATATCCTCCAGATATGCAAAATGCTCTTCATCAAACAAGCCGATTTTATCCAACACCGCTCTGCGGTAAATCGCTGCCCCGGCACAGGAAGCAAAAATCTTCTCCGGTTTTTCATACAGCGTCACCGGTTTTCCTTTCCCGCGGGCAAACGCCCACCCGAAGGCATTATAATAATTTCCAGCATCATCCAAAAGTGTCCGGTTCCTAAACTGAATCATTTTGGCCGCACAGGAGAATGCCTTCTTTCTCTTTTTAATACCGCTTAGAAGCTTCTCCACAAAATCCGGTGCCACCTCTGTGTCATTATTAAGCAGAATCACATATGGAGAATTCGTCTCCAGAATTCCGACATTTACTGCATGACAAAATCCGGTATTCTCCGGAAATACAATCACCTTCACCTGCGGATAGGATGTTTCCACTAATTCCCTGCTGCCGTCCGTTGAACCATTATCAACCAACACGATGGGAACCTTTCCATAGGTCTGTCTCTGTAAGGCATCCAGACATGTCTTTATATATTCGATTCCATTGTAATTTGGTATTACCACGGATACTTCCCGCATACTAATTCTCCTTTATGCCCGAAGTGAGTAGTTCCATTTACTCAGTGTAAGATTCTTATTATAATACGGATCTCCCTTTTTCAGCAGATCCCTCCATCTGGTTTTCATAAATTCTGTCTCCTGCTTAAATCTATTCACTTTTTCTTTTGAGTCGTCCGCTCCACGTGATTTTGATTCATAATGATACAACTCCACATGAGGATTGTAGACTACCAGATACCCCTTCTGACAGACTCTAAGGCAAAGATCCACATCGTTAAAAGCAACTACCAGCGCTTCCTCAAATCCGCCGATTGCTTCAAATACACTTCTTTCTACCATCATACACGCAGCTGTCACTGCACTGTAATCCATCTGTAAAGATGCCTTGTGGAGATACCCGGTCCTGCTCCGCTTCATTCCCCGGAAGGCATGACCTGCAACTCCTCCCATTCCTATGATAACGCCTGCATGTTGAATCGTATCATCCGGATAGTATAGCTTTGCGCCCACAATTCCAACTTCGGGCCGCTGACAGTTTGCCAGCAATTCTTCCAGCCATCCCGGTGTTATCACCTGAATATCATTGTTCAGGAACACCAGGTACTCACCTTTCGCCTCCCGGACTGCAAAATTATTGATCGCAGAATAGTTAAATTCTCCTCCCCAGGTCAGCACTCTCACATTTTTTTTCTGCTTCAGTTCCTCGTAATACGCAAAGGTTTCCGCCTCTTCACTATTATTCTCCACAACCAGAATCTCATAATTTTGGTATGTGGACCTTCTTTCTACCGAATCCAGGCATTGTTTCAGCGTATCCCTCTGATCTTTATTTGGAATAATGATGGAAATCAGGGGATTATCTTTTACCGGATACGTCACATTATAGAAGCCATAATCCGAAGTGTGGGTTACCACTGCACCTTTCACTCCACACCGCTCCAGATTACCTTCAATCGCCCGTTTTCCCGCCTCAAAGGCATACATCTTACTCGCCGGATTATCCGCAGTCGATGCTTTATGGGTACGCCAATGATACAGAATTCTAGGAACATGACCAACCCTTCTTGCCCCTTCCACACATCGGAAAATAAAATCATAATCCTGAGCTCCGTCATACGCTCTGCGGAAACCTCCGCACTGCTCTACCAACGTACGTCTGACCACAAAGAAATGACAGATATAATTATTGGAACGTAACAGATCTAAATTAAAGTCCGGTTTGAGGTGCGGCTGAAAATGCTCGCTAAGCTCCGTTGTGACTTTATCTTCATCCGTGTAGACCGCATCAAATGTTTCATCTGAATTCAAAAGTGCTGCAATCTCATAAAGCGCATCTGGTGCCAGTAAATCATCATGATCCAAAAGTCCCACAAACTCTCCGGAAGCCAGCGCAAAAGCTGCATTGGTATTTTCTGCAATTCCCAGATTCTCTGCCAGCTCCTTTACTCGTATTCTGGAATCCTTTTTCATATATTCGCGAAGGATTTTTCCCATCTTTTCATTCTCCGGACTTGCGTTTGCAATACAAAGTTCCCAATTTTCATAAGACTGATGCTCTAATGACTCAATCATTTCACGTAAAAAGACCTCCGGAGTGTGATAAGCCGGAACCACCACACTGATCAGAGGCATGAATGCGAAATGATGCCGTCTCTGCCGCTCTAACTCCTCAGATTTTACTCTGTGCTTTTCATACCACGGACCATAAGGAATCTCTTCCGGCTCCATCCGCTCGGAAAGGCGAATAAAAAACTCTTTCGGACCATAATGCTTCAGATAACGCAGTCCTTTTACTATATTATAGGGTTGTATTTTTTTCATAAAACGTAACATATCCTGTCCTGCCATAAACACCTCTCATCCTGAAAATCCCGGAAAACTCAGTAAAGAATCCACCACATATTCCATATCTTCTTTTGTAAGACTGTAATACATCGGAAGACGTACTAACCGCTCACTTTCTCTTGTCGTATAACAATCTTCACCTGAAAATCTGCCGAACTTATATCCCGCTGGTGAAGAATGCAGCGGAACATAATGAAATACGCACATAATTCCTTTCTTTTTCATGTATTGAATCAGCTCTGTTCTCACATCCACATCTTTTACTTTTATATAATACATATGTGCATTGTGTGCAGCCTCCTTGGGAACCACCGGTTGCTCTATCAGTCCCCGCTCCGCCAAATGAGCCAGCTTTTCTGCGTAAAACCGGTAAATATCCATCCGCCTCTGATCAATCTTTTCATGAGACTCCAGCTGCGCATACAGATACGCTGCATTCATATCACTAGGCAGATAAGAAGAACCATAATCCATCCAGGTATACTTATCAATCTGTCCCCGGAAAAATTTACTGCGGTTCGTTCCCTTTTCTCTCAGAATCTCTGCCGCCTCCAGATATGTATCATCCTGAAAAACCAGGGCACCTCCTTCTCCCATAGTATAATTCTTTGTCTCATGAAAACTATAACATCCGAAATCTCCGATGGTTCCAAGAGCTCTTCCCTTGTAATAGGCATTGACACCCTGTGCCGCATCTTCAATCACTTTCAGATGATGCTTCTTTGCCAATGCCATAATGGTGTCCATCTCACAGGCTACTCCTGCATAATGTACCGGGACAATTGCTTTTGTCTTATCTGTAATTGCGGCCTCAATCTTCGTCTCATCAATATTCATCGTATCTGGGCGGATATCCACAAATACAATCTTTGCTCCCCGCAGCACAAAGGCATCTGCAGTTGACACAAAGGTATACGAAGGCATAATCACCTCATCCCCAGGCTGAATGCCTGCAAGATACGCCGCCATCTCTAATGCATGGGTACAGGATGTCGTCAACATCACATGCTTTACCTGATAATGCTCCTCCATCCAGTCAGAACATTTCCTGGTAAATATTCCATCCCCGCATAGCCTCTTGTTCTCCACAGCCTCCTTTATATAATCCAATTCCTTGCCCACAAAAGGCGGTCTGTTAAAATCAATCATATATTCCTCCAACCCTGTCGCTTCAAAAAGACCGGACAACCTCCTGCTCATCTAACGACTGCGTTCTTAATCTTCTGTATTTTTCTCGTCCCCTGCAACATTCAAAGTCTCCCTGACTACAAACTGGGGAGTTTTATTTACATTCAATATAATTTTTCCGATATATTCTCCCAGTATTCCCACCATCAGAAACAGGATTCCAAAAAACACAAACATGGCGCACATCAAAGAGGACCATCCAACCGCAATTCCGGGATGAATCAGCTTCCGGATCAGCACTACCAAAGCCCCGAGAAAACCCACGCCTGAAAATAAAACCCCGAACATTGTAGACAGCCGCAGCGGCAGTGCCGTAAAATTAATACACGATAAAAACAACTTCAATCCCTTGCCAAAACTGTAATTGGAAGTTCCCACTTCCCGCTCAAAATGTTCGATCTCAATATTGGCTATATTATGCGTTGTCCGGAAAAATAAAATCTGAATAAATACCTGCTCTCCCTCATACTCTTTCACTTTCTCGATCACATACCTTTTTGCCAGCCAGAAACTGCTCATCTGTATCCCCTTCGGCCGATCCAGCAAATGCCAGAGCATAAACCTGCTCACCGCTCCCGTAAGATTCTTAAACCAGGAAAATTTTCGTTCCTTAAACACACCAAAGACAATATCGTATCCCTCTTCCAGCTTATCCAGAAATTCCCTGATCTGTGAAGGATGGTTCTGCATATCATCATCCATCCCAACCACCAGGTCACCCTCCACATAGTGAAGTCCCGCCATAATTGCCGCATGCTGCCCAAAATTCTTAGCCAGGTTGATCCCCTTCACATTTGGATACTTCGCCACACAACGCTTAATAGCCCCAAAAGTATCATCCTTTGAATAATCATTAACAAGTATCATCTCGCACTCATAATTCTCCATCTTTGCAAACTCCTCCATGCAAAGATCCACCACCTCCTCGATGGTATGCTCCGAATTATAACACGGTATCACAATCGAAACTAACATTAGTACCTCCTCTTGGGATTTTTATTAACGTAACGGGCGGAAATATTTCTTAATGCTTTTTAATTCCCTTCCATTCCAAAGTATAATATAACACTTTTACGCTCCCAAAAACTTCACCTTTCGTATTGTACAAAATGCTCTAACATGAAATTTCATTTATCGCTTTTTAAACCAACTAATACCACCATCAAATATCTGTGTTTTCTTTCGATCTGAATATCAGGAAAAGCGAGCGTTCTGCGGGGTGACCTGCAAGGGTTCGCGCTGACTTCGGAGCGCGTCCGAAGATCCACTTGCTGTGAGCACTTAGCGAAGAGCCCTTTGGCGATGAGCTTAGTGGGAACGCAAGTTAGCTGAGGAGAAGCGAAGAAGCAAGCAAACTTTGCAGGTCACCCCGCAGAACGCTCGCTTTTCCGTCCGTAATCTCAAAAAGAAAACACCATAATCCCCACTAAGATCAGGGCCAAGCCTGTGAGTTTTCTTTTGGTAAAGCGTTCTTTTAGTAAGAAGTATCCCATCACACTGACAAAAATATAACTGGAAGACTCCAGAATCGGTGACATGGACAGTGGAACGTATTTCAGCGCCAGCATTGTCAGGATTGTGGACAGGAAAAACATTCCGTAAGCTGCAATTACACGGAAATTCAGATATTCTGCAATTTTTGTTTTATAGTTCTTATTGGCTGCTGTTTTCAGCAGAATCTGCGATACTGAGGAAATCAGTACCGAACACAGCAGCACGCAGACCGCAATCGAATATTTACTCATCTTCACTCACCACCAGACAGATTCCTGCAAAGATAATCACTGCCCCCAGTATCATCTTCCAGGTAATCCCTTCTTTAAAAATCAGGGTCCCCCATACCATTCCCCAAATCAGGGATACCGGTTTGTTGGCATATGCTACCGTCAGCGGCATTCGTTTTAAAATCTGCTGCCAGGCAATGGCGTATCCGAACATAATCACAAGTACCAGACCATAATAAAAGAAAAATGGTATGGAAAGAAATTCCTGATTCGCTGCCATCTTAGAACACACTCCGCTCAGAGAGCTGAACAACAGACTGATGTGCAGAAGAAGGAATAGCTTCCATGGGAAATTTTTCACTTTTTTTATTCTCTCACAATTGTTCATCAAATTCAACCTTCTATTTTTCCACTGATTCACAGGTATTTCTACCTTCGTCAGACACATCCGGATACAGCGTTGGCAAACGATCAAAGAAGAGCGGGGCACCCCCAGTGTGAATGAACAGCACTTTTTTTCCTTGTATCCCATGAGCTTTCAGATATTCCTGCATTCCGTAAAATGCCTTTCCTGTATAAACGCCATCCAGATTCAAGCCGTCTTTTTCATATGCTTCCCGCATTACGGATTGAATCTTTTCTCCGCAGTTTCCATATCCTCCATCCAGATACGCATCCGTAACCTCAATCTCTGTTTCATATCCGGAGGGCAGCAAAATCTGATGTTTTTCACTGTAACTTTGCAGATTTTCCGCAATTACCTCTCTCGCCCGCGCTTCCTGTCTGGATACAGAGATTCCGATAATCTTTCTGGTATCCCCCGCCAGCAAATGACCAAGAAGCAATCCGGATTGGGTCATATTGGTACTGGAAGCCAGAAACAAATAGTCAAAATGCAGTTTTTCCCGCTCCTCGTATGCAAGGATTTCCTGATAAACATCTGCGTATGCCTGCATCGGTATCCACTCATTCCCCTGACCAAAACAGTTTCCATAGATATAGTAAGGATTGAATCCCCTCTGTCTTAAATCTTCCCAGGCAGCTTTCACCGCCTCTGCAATCCCGGATTTGTGACAGGGAAATTCCTTCACTCCCATAGATTTAATCAGATAGGAATTGCTGCTCTTCTGCTTCGGGTCTGCGTCATCTACGTTATGCACCATATTGCAGGGAATCCCTTTTCTGCGGCAGGCTGCCGCCAGAATTCTGCAGAGATTGGAATGGTAATTCCCATAGATAATCATTCCATTACAGCTTTGGCGTTCCATATCCTCCAGATAATATTGGGCAAAGCGGACTTTATTTCCCCCAAAAGAGAATGGAAGCATATCTTCTCTCTTTACATAGCATTGATTTCCTGCCCTGTCATCGACTGGGTGAATCACCGTTTCATAAAGCGGAATGTCCCCCTCCAACTCCAGACGGATATGAGACAGGACTTCACGCAGCTTCCGCTCGCAGGCTTCCAGGGAAGTACCTTTCAAAATCACCTGACCAATCCGGTCTCTGCCGTTGGTATAAGGGTGTACCAAATCACCCGGCTCTATGTTAAAAGACAAATCTACAATCTCTTCCGAACTCCTGTTATAATTGTGAATTCTCCGCACAATTCCTGTCCGTTCCGACATCAGTGTGTGGGTGAGATTCGGCACACCACATTTCTGATCAGAAAAATACGGCTTTACAGGTTGTCCCAGAGCAATTCTGACAATCATCTCATAATAATCAATGTCATAATAAATCCCCACCATCTCGGACAATCCTGTGGCTCCAGAACGTCCGGTGAGTTCTATCACATAGACATTTCCGTCTTTTTTGATAAAGTCACAATTTACCGGACAATTGTCCAGTCCAAGGGCATGGATCGCTTTTTCTGTCTGTTCCCGGATCTGCGTTCCCAGAGAATCCAGTTCCCGAAAAGGAACGGAATGCCCTACCGGAGTAGGTGTGGTGCTTTGGAACGCTTCTATATTATTGGGAAGCATATAGACAACCTCACCTTGTTGAATCATCGCCTCAACGCCGAAAATTTCTCCCTCTATAAACTCCTCTAACAGACAATAATCTTTTTTTGTAGCCTCCATTGTTTTACTGTAATTCTCCCAGACCTCTTCTCTGGTATTACAGCGGAAAATTCCACGGCTGCCCATCTGATCCACTGCTTTCAGGATGACCGGAAAAGGAAGCTGCTCCATCGCGCGCTGCAGTTCTTCCTTATTGTGTATACACACAAAACGAGCGGTCTGCACCCCCGCTGCAGACAGAGCTTTCTTCATCTCCAGTTTATTGGATGCTTTTCTCGCTGCCTCTGCAGAAGGTCCTGGAAGCGAAAGCGCTTCACAGGCGGCTCCGATTGCCGCCATTCCCAGATCCAGTCCGCAGGTTGTGACGCCATCTACCTGTAATTTGGCAGCCTTTTCCGCTACTGCCCTGGGATCCGCGATATCTACGTAAGCAGCCTCATCGGCGGCCAGAAATCCCGGATAGTCTCCATCAATACTGGCAGTAATTGTGTAACAACCCATACGTTTTGCCGCTTCAATTAGGGGAATCTGGGTATAGCCAGCTCCCAGGATCATCAATTTTTTCATCGTACTTACACTCACTCTACAATCACCTTTATATAATCGTTCATATGGTCAACCATCTGACACATCTCATCCACATTGTCAAAGGTAATAACCATAGCGCCTATCCCAAAAGCCGCATTCCGGAACCGCTCTATCCGGTCCCCCGGCTCTGCAAACATCGCCTGCTGCACAATACGGCCTTTTACCTTTTCATCAATCTCAATTCCTCTATAGATACCATCCTTCGTGGAATGCACAATATAAGAGGACGTACAGGTATGAACCGGCGTTTCACACAAATCGGAACAATCCTCTCCCACTGCACTTTTTATCGTATAAGCCGCCATGTCCACATCTCTGGCAACTTTGATTGCATCCGGGATCAAATTTCCGCCGTTCCGGGGACCGATCTCCAACACATAAACCTCCCCATCTTCCCCAATGATATATTCAAAATTGAAAGCACCCATCTTCATGTGAAGCAGCTCAAAGATCTGCTGAATCTGATTTCTTGCCTTCTCCTGATATTCCTGTTTCTGTATGGACGGACAACTCAGACCAATCGGTGCATGGAGATTACATGCAGCATCGTGATGCTGATCCATCACACCGAAAAATGCAATCCTGCCATCCACGAGAAATCCGTCCCCGTCAATCTGGTAACCTGTTTTTTGAATAAACTCCTCCACAATTACCTGCTTTGCGATCGAATAAGAGAGTGCTTCTTCGTAGGCTGCGTCAAATTCTTCTTCCGTATATACTTTATTGACACCCTTGCTTCCGGAAGAATCAATTGGCTTCACCATCACAGGCTTTCTCAATCTCCTGAAAAATGACAATGCCCCTTCTTTTTCGACAAAACTGTCTCCCTTCGGCATACGCAGACCATGTTCCTTCATAAACTGCCGGAACAAGTCCTTATGCGTCAGGGTCATCACGGCATCATAGGGATTTGTAGGAAGTCCCATCTTCTCTGCCACATAGGCGGCTGTAGGCGCTGACACGTCCGAGGCGTAAGAGACAATACCGTCAATCTTCTTTTCCTGCGCCAGCTTAAGGACAGCTTCTTTATCTATGGTGCTGATATTATGGTACTCATCCGCATACTTATGCGCCGGATTATCCGGGAGATAATCCACACTGATCACATAATACCCCAACTTCTTTGCCGCCAATGTAGCAGTCATCTGAAAATAATTACCGCCTAACAAAAGCACTTTCTTCATATTTTCGTCAACCTTTCGTCTTTTATCCGCAATCGGTATACTCAGATATAGATGATGTTGGGGTCAAAAGGTATTTTGACCCCTATGATACACGGATTGCTCCGCATTTCATGCTCCCGCAATCCTAAAAACATTCGAAATCTGCCCTGTTCGGGCTACTTCAAAACGCAAAAAGCATATGAGAAAAACAGGCGCCGCCTATTTTCCACACATGCTCTTTCCCTTCGACAAACACACTGCATGCTGCCAGTCTGTCATCCGTCTTCATAACCAATCAATAGGAACATTACCTTCTATTGATTCATTATTACCAATTTCTATCTTCTAATTCCGTATAATCTTTATGGTGTCCTACATACTTATATGCCGGACGGATAATCTTTCCTGCATTTACCAATTCTTCAATTCGATGAGCCGACCATCCCGAAATACGGGCAATGGCAAAAATCGGAGTATATAATTCTTTCGGCAGTCCCAGCATCGTATATACAAAGCCGCTGAAGAAATCCACATTTGCACAGACAGGTTTCAAAAGTCTTCGTTTTTTGGCAATACATTCACCTGCAATCCGTTCCACCGTCTCATACAACGCAAATTCTTTCTCTTTTTGCTTTTCTTTCGAAAGTGCTTTTGCATATGTTTTCAATATCACTGCTCTGGGATCGGAATTCGTATAAACCGCATGACCCATTCCATAAATCAAACCAGCATGGTCAAATGCCTCTCTGTCCAAAATCTTATTCAGATACTCCCTCAAAGCATCCTCATCGTTCCAATCCGTAATATGCTCTTTGATGTCCTCAAACATCTCCTGAACCTTCAAATTGGCACCTCCGTGCTTCGGTCCTTTCAATGAACCGAGAGATGCCGCTACTGCCGAATAAGTATCTGTCCCGGAGGAAGATACAACATGGGTGGTAAATGTAGAGTTATTACCGCCGCCGTGCTCCGCATGAAGAACAAGCGCAACATCCAGTACCTTCGCCTCCAGTTCCGTATAACTGCCGTCCGGATGCAGCATCTGCAGAATATTTTCTGCAAAAGAAAGTTCTGGTCTCGGATTCCGGATCACCAGATTCTTATTCAGATGATAATGACGATATGCATGGTAACTATATACTGCAATCAACGGGAACTTGGCAATCAGACTCAATTCCTGTTTCAATACATTCGGAATTGTAATATTGTCCGGATCTTCATCGTAAGAATACAGCGTCAAAACACCTTTCTGAAGAGAATTCATCATATTCTTGCTCGTAGCCTTCATGATGACATCGCGCACGAACGTATCCGGCAGATCCCGGTAATAACTTAAGATTTCTACAAAATCATCCAACTGTACTTTTGAAGGTAACTCTCCAAACATCAGAAGATAAGTAATCTCCTCAAACCCGAAACGTCTGTTTTCGAACCCTTGTATTAACTTTTCAACATCGTAACCCTGATAATACAGATGTCCGTCATCCGGCACCTTACGCCCGAATTCATCATACTTAAAAGACACCACATCTGAAATTTCAGTCAATCCGGTCAGTACACCCTTTCCTGTAGAATCGCGAAGTCCACGTTTCACATCATACTCTGTATACAGTGTTAAATCAATCTGACCGGAGTTCTTACTGAACTCAACTAACTGATTCAGCTTCTCCTCCAGCTTGTTCGAAGACATTGTCATCCTTATCTCCTCCTTTTTGTATTATCGTATACAATCGCATCACTATTGTAAATTGTTAAAGTAAATGATTTTTTACTATATTACTTTGTTTTTTTCTTTCTGTCAACGATAATTTTTGGCTTTTCTGCAAAACAAAACAATTTGAGCTCTTCTTTCTGCTTCCAAAATGCAAAAGAGATTATTGCGGCAGACCTTCCTGCCAAACAATAATCTCTCTAAACAGACCTATCTGCTGGCGCAGACATCACCATATAGGAAAGTCAGTTGTCAACAATACTTTCATCCCTTACAAAAGCTGTATACCACAGGCATCAGTGACTTCAAGGGCTTCCTTCGGCCAGATCGAACACTGTACCTCCCCAATATGAGCTTTTCTCAGGAAAAACATGCAGATTCTGGATTGACCGATTCCACCGCCGATTGTCAGCGGAAGTGTCCCATCCAAAACGGCTTTCTGAAATGGCAGTTCTGCCCGCTCCTCGCAGTTGCTCTTTGCAAGCTGCTCTTTCAAAGCCTCGGCATCCACCCGAATACCCATGGAGGAAAGTTCCAAAGCAATATCTAAAACCGGATAGTATACAATGATATCTCCATTTAATTTCCAATCATCATAATCCGGAGCACGACCATCATGGGGTTTTCCGGAAGCCAGTTTATCACCAATCTGCATCAGAAAGATTGCACCTTTTTCCTTAACAAGCTCGTATTCCCGCTCCTTTGGGGAAAGCTCAGGATACATATCCTCTAATTCCTGAGTTGTGACAAAGAAAATCTCCTTTGGCAGAATCTCATGAATGTATTCATACTGAATAGCCATATACTTTTCCGTATGTTTCAATGCCTTGTAAATAGCCCTCACAGTTTCACGCAGAGTTTCTTCGCACCGTTCTTCCGGAGTAATAATTTTTTCCCAGTCCCACTGATCTACATAAATAGAATGAATATTGTCTGTGTCCTCATCCCGGCGAATCGCATTCATATCGGTATAAAGGCCTTCACCTGCTGAAAAACCGTATTTCTGAAGTGCAAACCGCTTCCACTTTGCAAGCGAATGTACGATCTCTGCAGTGGTATGATCAGGATCTTTGATTTCGAATGCAACTGGACGCTCCACGCCGTTCAGATTGTCGTTTAATCCCGTCTCCGGGCGGACAAACAGCGGTGCAGTCACACGGAGCAGATTCAGACGCTTTACAAGTTCCTGTTGGAAAAAGTCTTTGACCGTCTTAATCGCTACTTGGGTTTCGTGCAGGTTCAATGCAGAAGCATATCCCTGCGGAATCATAATTTCTCCCATCTTAATTCCCTCTTCTATATCTGATTTGCTGAATCTTTCTCACTACTAGAGTTTATCATGATTTTCCAGAAAATCAAGTGAAAGTTGCAAAATGAATGCAGTATAACGGACGCAGCAAGGAACAGGTTTTGACATCCCGGATTTCTGGGTTGGCTTCGACCTTAACAAGTTCTAAGAACTTGTAACAGGTCTGCAGATACCAGAAATCCGGGATGTCAAAACCAGCTCCCTGCTGCTGGTACTCTTGTAGTGACATGTTCATATTTCACCAAATGTCAGTACACTCGGCAAAATTTATAAATTAATAACTAATCTTTAAATCATTGCTATCTTTCATCCTATAACCGAATTACCAGGGCTGGGATGGGTGGGTTGTTGGGACGGTTCAGGTATTCGGATTGGATGACCAGATAGTTTTGGCTGTCCAGGGTTTTCAGGTAAGAGAGGATGGCATCACGTTCTTCAAAACCGGTGTCACCGCCGCTGTAGATGCATAGGGAGAGGATTCCTCCTTTTTTCAGAAGATTCAGTCCTGTTTTGATAGCGGTGATGCTTGTTTCGGCCTGAGTGCACATGGTGTGGTCACCGCCGGGGAGGTAACCAAAGTTGAAGGTGATGCAGCTAACCGTTCCGGGGGCAGCGTAGTCTGCCATGTGTGTGTGGGACTCCAGATAGAGCTGGTAATTTTCAGGGGCCTTGACACGTTCCAGGCGTTCTTTTGTTTTTGTAAGCGCTTGGGATTGAATGTCAAAGGCAATTACTTTTCCTTTTGGACCTGCAAGTTGGCTGAGCAGCTGAGTGTCGTTACCGTTTCCCATGGTGGCATCAATGCAGAAATCTCCGGGTTGTACCTGCTCTCTTATAAAGTGATGGCACCACTGTGTGATCTGATAATTTTTCAATTCAGTTTGATTCCTTTCAGGGCAGCCGCAAATGCATTGTTGACAGGTTCCGCTGCTTCTTTTTTCTGTTTTGCCATATAGGCTGCCACATCTTTTTTGGATACTCCGCCGCCCTCTTTCCTGCGGCGTTCTTCGAATTTGTTCATCCGCTCCTTGTGACCGCAGGAACAGATAAAGGTGGCCTCCTCTCCTTTGCCAAACAGTTCCATCCGCTTGTGGCAGACCGGACAGCGGGCATTCGTAGTACGGGAGATGGTTTCACGATAACCGCACGCTCTGTCCTGGCAGACCAGCAGTTTTGCATTCTTTCCATTGACAGCCAGCAGACGTTTCCCGCAGTCAGGACACTTCTTATTGGTCAGATTCTCATGACGGAAGGTTCCTTCCTCTGTCTTGATCTCCTGTACCAGTTCCTGTGTATAGGTCCGAATCTCCGTCATAAATTTCCGACTGGGAAGTTTTCCTTTTGCAATATCAGAAAGCTTCATCTCCCAGGTCGCTGTAAGTTCCGGTTTTTTCAGATCAGAGGGAACCAGTTTCAACAGCTGTTTCGCTTTACTTGTGAGCAGGATTTCATTTCCTTTTTTCTCCAGCAGAAAACTGTTAAATAATTTCTCTATAATATCTGCGCGGGTCGCCACAGTTCCAAGTCCTCCGGTTTCACCTAAGGTCTTTGCCATCCGGGCGTCGGAAGCTTCCATATAACGGACCGGATTTTCCATAGCGGAAAGAAGTGTTGCCTCAGTAAAGCGTGCCGGCGGCTTTGTCTTCCCTTCCCGTAATATCACTTTCGGACTTTTGAACTTCTGCCCCTGTGACAGAAGCGGCAGGGTCTGTTCTTTTAAATCTTCCTCTGTCTCTTCCTCCTCGATATCGCCGATGGTTTCGTACGCTTCCCTCCATCCGTTTTCTACAATTCTTTTTCCTTTTGCTGTATAAGTCTCCTCTGCCAGTTTCGCCGTAAGAGTTGTCTCCTCATAGACACAGGGCGGAAAAAGTACGCTTAGAAATCTGCGTACTACCAGATCATAAATTCTGCGTTCCTCCACAGACATAGCAGTAAGCTGCACAAACTGCTCCGTCGGAATGATTGCATGATGATCGGAGACCTTTGCATCATTTACAAAAGGAAGTTTTCCGGTCAATTTTTTCTGCTTTGCCTTAGCTGCCGCTGCTTTATAAGGTCCTACAGCAACTGCATCCAGACGCTCTTTGATCGTCGGAATGATATCCGATGTCAGATACCGTGAATCTGTTCTTGGGTAAGTCAGCACTTTATGTGTCTCATATAATCTCTGCATAATATTCAACGTCTGTTTTGCCGAATATCCAAACCGCTTATTGGCATCCCGCTGCAGCTCCGTCAGATCATACAAAAGAGGAGCAAAGGTTCTCTTCTCTTTCTTTTCTACCCGAGTCACCTCCAGCGTTCCCTCTGCCCCCTTCTTTTGTATCTCTTCAGCCCGCTCTTTGGAAAACGTTCTGGTTCCCCCGTTCTTATGATCCTTCCAGATATAACTGACACCGCCCGCCACAGCTGTAATGGTATAATATGGCTGCGGTACAAAACTACGGATTTCCTGTTCCCGCTTATCAATCATGGCAAGTGTCGGCGTCTGAACACGACCGCAGGAGAGCTGGGCATTATACTTACAGGTCAGGGCACGGGTACAATTGATTCCGACCAGCCAATCTGCTTCTGCCCTGGAAACTGCCGCATGATACAGATGGTCATATTCTTTTGCATCTTTCAGATGTGCAAATCCTTCTCTGATTGCCTTATCTGTCACAGAAGAAATCCAGAGCCGCTTACAAGGTTTCTGGTTATGTGCCTTTTCCAGAATCCAACGGGCAACCAATTCACCCTCCCTTCCCGCGTCTGTGGCAATGACTACCTGACTGATATCTTTTCTGGAAAGCAAAGCAGAAACCGCATGGTACTGTTTTCCTGTCTGCGGAATGACTTTAATTTTTAACTTCTCAGGCATCATCGGAAGCACTTCCAGCTTCCATTCTTTATATTTTTTATCATAATCTTCCGGGTCCTGCAGCGTTACAAGATGCCCCAGTGCCCAGGTTACAACATACTGATTTCCTTCCAGGCAACCGTTTCCCTTCTTACTGCAATGAAGCACACGAGCAATGTCTCTGCCCACCGATGGCTTCTCTGCGATCACTAATGTTTTCATACAAGCATATTCTCCTTTTCCTGCTTTTCAGGATTCTGTGGTATTCCATTGTTTAACATCTTATCATATCTGTGGTCCCATTGTAAATATTCACGTAACTGTGAAAGTACCGGATAGCTGCATCTTTACAGATTCCTCACTTATTTCATTTTTTAACATACCATAAAAGAAAAAGGAATTTTATATATGCCGAACGACTTTGATCCACGCTTTTGGGATGACAGACGCAGAAATGGCTGCCCTCCTTGCCCGCCCTGCCGCTGTGACCGGGACGACAGACGCAATGACCGCCGGGACGACAGACGGGATGACCGCCGTAATGACAGATGGGACAATCGCCGGGATAACCGCAGACAACACGACTGGGATGATTTCATGCCCTGGTAATCTATGATACCAGGGTCAAAAGGTTATGCTTTTTCATGCTTGCATAAAAAAGCATCTGACCGATGGTCTTATTTCCCCTGTCAGTTCATGATATGATAGAAAAGCTGCCGTAAGGGAAATCTCTCATACGGCAGTTCTATGTAATTGTGTCTTTACCTAATTTTCGGTAATATACTATAATAACTTCTTTTTATTGATTGAGGATCTTATGCAGACTATTATCCGTCAAACCCTGAAGGATACCATGTATTCCAATAAGATACCAGTATTCCTGTATACCATTCATTACCCTTCTTTTCAAACAACATGCAGTATAGATGGCGCACAAAAGGTTAACGCTTATTACACATCTGCTGCCCGCAAAACAGAAGCGTACTGCCGCACAGTTCTTTACCCTATGGCTTTGGAAAGCGCCCAATATATCCAGACAAATCAACCGCCGTTTCACAGCTATGAACTGACGGTTGACTATCAGATTACCTATAACCGTAATTGTATCACCAGTCTTATCATGAATCAATATACGTTTATGGGCGGCGCTCACGGTGAGACACTCCGCACATCCGCCACCTGGGATTTTCATACTGGCAATCAGCTTCCGCTTGAGCGGTTCTATCCCCGTACTTCGTCATTTCCGAAAAGCCTCTTAAATGAGATCGAGGGACAGATCATCGGGCGTCTGAAGGCCACACCTTCTGCCTATTTTCCTGACTATGCAGCGCTTCTTCAGGAACACTTTCAACCGGAAAATTATTATCTGCGTCCCGGTGGGATCGTTATCTACTATCAACAGTATGATATCGCCCCTTATGCCAGCGGCATACCGGAATTTTTCTTCCCTTTTGGAAATAAATACACATCATGATTTGACATCTGATGTGATATGACGTAAAATATCGAAGTGTCAATAGAACATACAGAAAAAACTATAGAAAGCACTCATAAAGCAAAAACATCCGAACCCGCTTTTCCAAAAGCTGTCGGATGATAATAAGAAAAAGCCGAAAATCGGACTCGAACCGACGACCCCTTCATTACGAGTGAAGTGCTCTACCAACTGAGCTATTTCGGCTTGTGCATGACACAATGATTATTATACCGCATTTTGTAAAAATTTCAACTATTTTTTTTATTTTTTTCTATTTTTTTTTAGAAACTTGTGAATTACATATCACGCTGTAACCTGATGACAAAAGAAAGCAATAAATAGAATGGAGAATCACATGAAAACAATTCGAAACGAATACGAATCTTATATCAAAGAACATTTTGACGAAAACCGGACTTCTGCCCTGGCAGTAAAAGACTATCTGGAGCATTCCTCTGTAGCCTATCATGGCCGCTGCGTCCACACACTCCATATTCCGAAAATTTTTACGGAAGATGTCATCACCATCTATAAAGAGATTGTTAAAACCACCTATGGAATTTTCTGTAAGGTCATTCGGGAATATCTGGATAATCCGGAGTATCGAAAAATTTTTCCTTTTTCAAAGGAGCTGGAAGCATTGATTTTGGTACCGAATCTATATGACAGCCTCCTGCCGATTGCCCGCTTTGATATCTTTTTTAATGAGGAGGATCATTCCTTCAAATTCTGTGAAATCAACACAGATGGCACCAGTGCCATGAATGAAGATTATGTACTGAATCAGGCGATTGAACAAAATATTGCCCATGCTCATATAAAAGAAGGTCATACCTTTCATACATTCGAATTATTCGACACCTGGGTACAGACACTCCTTGATTTATACGGCACCTATAAAAAAAAGAAAGAGCAGCCCTATATTGCTATTGTTGATTTTCTGGAGCATTGCTCTATTACAGAGTTTGAGGAATTTAAAAGACGGTTTGAAAAAGCCGGATATCTGTGTGAAATCTGTGAGATTACCCAGATGAAATACCAGGATCATATTCTATACTCTCCTTCCGGTCATCCGGTAGATCTCATCTACCGCCGTGCAGTTACCACTGATGTCATGGAACATTATTCGGAAGTTCAGGATTTTGTCCAGGCAGTCCTGCATCAGGATGTCTGTGTGATCGGCTCTTTCTGCACCCAGATCATTCACAACAAATGGCTGTTTAAGATCTTAAGAGAAAAAGCCACCTTAAGCCTGCTCACCAAAGAAGAACAACAATTTGTCCTGGATCATATCCCCTATACGAATCTGATGGACAACCGTTTCTGCCGCCGGAATCAGATTACCCAGGAAAAGGACCGTTGGATCATCAAACCATTGGATTCTTACGCTTCCCGCGGTGTTTTTGCAGGAATCGACTACACGCAGTCCGAATGGGATGAAATCGTAGAACGTCATTTTAACAAGGGCTATATTTATCAGGAATACTGTCCTCCTTATCAGACAGCCAACATCTATTTCCCGGATGCGGATGCCGCCTTTAAACCTTACACGAATATGTCCGGACTCTTCGTATACAATGGTGAATTCGCAGGCATTTATTCCCGGCTATCAGACGGCGGAATCATCTCCTCCCAGTACAATGAAAAGGCAGTGGCCACTCTGGTTTTGGATGACCCAAACCCCTGATTATCACAAAATGTTCCTGATTTCCATAAAGGAAAAGAGAGACGGCAGACCATGTTCCACATGACATGACTGCCGCGCCTCTCTTTTTATTATTGTTTTTTTGTTCCCTTTGTATCCCTTTTCGCCAGTTTTAATTTATTTAAAACCAATTTTTTCTCTTTGTAATCAATCTCATATTCCATACGGTTTGCCAACAGATAGGCATGTTCAATGAAGTCTTTCTCTCCAAGCCGCATTCCCCGCACACCGATCGCCGTTTTCTTTTTCTCCGGTATCTCATTGACCAGGAAACGCAGAAAGTATCCCAGATGACTCTGAAGCACCAGGTAATCACTTTCACCGTAGATGCCCACAAGTGCAACGCTGTCATTTTCATCGGCAAGTTTGGTTGCCGCGATGGTACGTTTGGATACATCAAATTCAAATCCTTCCACAACCTTACACATACTGGATCTGGTAACAAATACAAGTTTATTCTGCTTAACCTGTTCCAGACTGGAAACAAATACCATCTGCTCCTGAGAACTGCTGTAATTACAAAGATTGTCAATCGGCGTTCCCTTATCCCGGAATTTTCCATAGGGCAGATCCAACGCCTTTATGGTATGCATCTTTCCCTGATCGGTGAAGACACAAATCTTATCGGTATTCATACAACGGAACACATACTTATTCTCGGCATCTGCCGATTCCCGGTTCCGCTCATACGTGGATACATCCACCGTCTTTGCATACCCGAACCGATCCATAAGAAATACGATCTCCATCTCCTCGATTTTCTTCTCTTCGAAGACGATTTCCTCTGCATTTTCAAGCACCGTCCTGCGCTTTCTGCCGTATTCCTTCTTGATTCCATCCAGATCCTCCATGATCACCTGTGCCATGGAATCATAATTGTTCAAAATATCCTCATAACGGGCAATCTTGTCTAAGGTATCCTGATGCTCTTTCATCAGTGCCTCAATCTCTAATCCGATCAGTTTATAGAGACGCATCTCCAGAATCGCTGTGGCCTGTCTCTGAGTAAAGGCAAGCTTTTTTGCCTCCTTTTCACTGGCTTTTGTCTTGAACTTGATTCCTTCGGTAATTCCCATGGTCAGGCAATCTTTCACCTGTTTCTGATTCTTACTTCCGCGGAGAATCTCAATAATCAGATCAATCACATCACATGCCTTGATCAGTCCCTCCTGAACTTCTTTCCTGTCCAGTTCCTTCGTCAGAAGATTCTGATATTTTCTGGTACAGACTTCAAACTGGAAGTCCACATGATGCTCAATGATTTTCTTCAAACTCAAGGTTTCCGGACGCTTCTGGGCAACTGCCAGCATATTAACGCCAAACGTATCCTCAAGCCGGGTTTTCTTATAGAGCATGTTCGTCAGCCGCTCAATATCCGCACCCTTTTTAAGCTCCAGTACAATTCGGATTCCTTCTTTGGAAGACTGATTTGAGATATCCACAATATCTGTTGTTTTTTTGGAATCCACCAGTGCCGCAACATCATTCAGGAATTTTCCGATGTTAGCGCCGATCATGGTATAAGGAATTTCGGTAATGATCAGGTATTGTTTACCGCCTTTTCCCTTCTCCACTTCAACCTTTCCCCTCAGCTTGATCTTACCGCTTCCAGTCTCATAAATCTGACGGAGATCATCTTTATTGGCTACGATACCTCCGGTTGGGAAATCCGGTCCTTTGATATATTTCATCAAACCTTTTGTGGTGATATCTTCATCCTGCATGTATGCCTTTACCGCATCCACCACTTCTCCCAGATTATGGGGCGGAATACTGGTTGCCATACCGACTGCAATTCCGTCTGCACCGTTAATCAGCAGGTTTGGGACACGTACCGGAAGAACCTCAGGCTCCTTCTCCGTCTCATCGAAATTGGGGACAAAGTTTACCACATCCTTGTCCATATCCTTCAGATAGACCTCCTGTGTGATCTTCTGCAGTCTTGCTTCCGTATAACGCATGGCAGCGGCACCGTCTCCCTCGATAGAGCCAAAGTTTCCGTGCCCGTCCACCAACGGCTGGCCCTTCTTAAAATCCTGTGCCATCACCACCAGTGCTTCATAGATGGAACTGTCACCGTGCGGGTGGTATTTACCCATGGTATCCCCCACAATACGGGCACATTTCCGATAAGGCTTGTCATAACTGATTCCCAGCTCCTGCATATCATACAGCGTTCTCCTCTGTACCGGTTTCAATCCGTCCCGCACATCCGGAAGGGCACGTGCGACGATAACGCTCATAGCATAATCAATATAAGATTTCTGCATCAGCTCGGAATACTCGGTTTTTATAATCTGTTCTTCCATCTTCGTTCACTCTCCCTTCTCTAGATATCCAACTCTGCATCCTGTGCATGTTCGTAGATGAATGCTTTCCGGGGCGGCACATCGGTTCCCATGAGAATTTCGGTCATATCCGAAGCCATCCTTGCATCCTCAATTTCGATCTGTTTCAACATCCTGGTCTTGGGATTTAACGTCGTCTCCCAAAGCTGCTGGGCATCCATTTCGCCAAGACCTTTATATCTCTGAAGTGTGAACTTTTCATTCTTATGCAATTTTCGGTATTTTTCCAGAGCTTTATCGTCATAAAGATATTCTTCAGTTCCTTTGGACGGCATTGCCTTATACAGAGGAGGCATCGCAACGTATACATGCCCCTCGTAAATCAGTTCCGGCATAAAACGATAAAACAATGTCAGCAAAAGCGTGGAGATATGGGCACCGTCCACGTCGGCATCCGCCATAATAATAATCTTATGGTAACGCAGCTTTGTAATGTCAAAATCATTCCCATAACCCTCGGAAAAACCACATCCAAATGCATTGATCATCGTCTTAATCTCCGCATTGGCCAGCACTTTGTCAATTGTCGCTTTCTCAACGTTCAGAATCTTCCCCCGAATCGGGAGAATCGCCTGAAAATTCCGATTCCTCGCCGTCTTGGCAGAACCACCTGCAGAATCTCCCTCAACAATAAAAATCTCACATTTGGAAGCGTCCCTGCTTTCACAATTTGCCAGTTTTCCGTTGGAGTCAAAAGAATACTTCTGCTTCGTCAGCATGTTCGTCTTTGCCTTTTCCTCGGTCTTTCGAATCTTCGCCGAACGTTCCGCACAGGCAAGTACATTTTTTAACACTTCCAGATTCCGGTCAAAATAGAGAACCACTTCCTCTCCAGTCACTTTACTTGCCGCCTTGGAGGCGTCCTGATTATCCAATTTTGTCTTTGTCTGTCCCTCGAACCGGGGATCCGGGTGCTTAATGGAAATGACTGCCGTCATACCGTTACGGATATCCGCACCGGTAAAGTTCGTATCCTTTTCCTTCAGAATTCCCAGTTCCCGGGCGTAACTGTTCATCACGGAAGTAAACTGTGTCTTGAATCCTGTCAGATGGGTTCCGCCCTCCGCATTGTAAATGTTATTACAAAAACCGAGTACATTTTCCTGAAATTCATTGATATATTGAAACGCTACCTCAACAGTGATTCCTTCACTTTCTCCCTTGAAATAGACAGGCTCATGAATCACTTCTTTTTTCTTGTTAATATCTTTTACATATCCGGCGATTCCATCTGGTTCATGGAAGGTCACCTGCTCCTTGCTGCCTTCCCGCCTGTCTTCGAATTCAATCGTCAGATTCGGATTCAGATAAGCCGTCTCATGGAGACGTGATTTGACATCCGCAGACGAAAATTTTATTTTCTCAAAAATCTCAGAATCGGGCAGGAAATTTACGCAGGTTCCCGTTGCTTTCGTTTTTCCGATCTTTGGAAGAAGTCCATGCTCCAAATCCAGCTTCGGCACACCCTGTTCATAATAATCGTGATGGATATAACCTTCCCGGCTGATCTTGATATCCAGATACGTAGACAGTGCATTTACCACCGAAGATCCCACGCCGTGAAGTCCGCCGCTGGTTTTGTAGGCGTTATTGTCAAATTTTCCGCCCGCATGCAGTGTGGTAAAGACCAGACGTTCTGCAGACATTCCTTTCTCATGCATCCCCACCGGAATTCCACGCCCATTGTCATTTACCGTACAGGAACCATCCGCCTCCAGAATCACCTGAATCTTATCACAGTACCCCGCCAGATGCTCATCCACCGCATTATCTACAATCTCATATATCAGATGGTGTAAACCTTTTTTTGTTGTACTGCCAATATACATACCCGGCCGTTTCCGCACTGCTTCCAGTCCTTCTAAAACCGATATGCTGCTGGCATCATAAGTTTCTTTCGCCATATTCTCACCTTTATTGTTTTAGTTTCAATTGCACATACCAAAGCATTATAACACCCTTCTTCCAAATCTTGCAATTGTTTTTCTGAATTTGCCTACGCCCTTCGCACTCCTCATGGCTGCTGTCCGGGACCTTCATCGTAGAACACAAACTTTTCTTTATGCTGCTTCATCAGTTCCTCAAATCCCTGAATATAAAGCGCTGCTTCCCTGATAATCGCTTCTCTGGAAAATTCAGACTCCGGATCATAGACTCCGACAGAAAAAAAGCCCCCTTGATTGGCCCCGCGGATTCCTTCAATAATATCTTCATAAACCACGCAAGTTTCCGGTTTTCGGTTCAGCTCAAAAGCCGCCTTTTCATAAATATCAGGGAATCCCTTTCCCCGTTTCACCTGACTCACGGTAACGATCACATCAAAGTATTCATAAATCCCGTTTCGCTTCAAGGCAGGTATGACCAGTTCTCTTTCCGATGAAGTTGCCGCTGCTACCGGAATTCCCAGTCTTTTTATCTGCCCCAGATATTCTTTCACAAAAGGTTTCAAAGGTACCGTATTTGCATAAGCATCCCTTGCCATAGACAGCCATTCCTCAATAATCTCTGCCGGTTTTTCCTGTAATCCAAACCGGCGGATAGTATAATCTGCCGCTGCCCTGGCTCCCAAAGGGGTAATCGCCTCCAGATAATCCCGGGGAACCTGAAATCCTCGTTTGCCCAGAAAATCCACATCAATCTTTCTCCATACATTCATGGAATCCAGAAGCGTCCCATCCAGGTCAAAAATCGCTCCTTCATAAATCTTCATCTCTTGTACTCCTTATTCATACTCTACAGAAACTAAAACAAGCCCCTGAGGCGGCGCCGTAAAACCAGCAGCTTCCCGATTCTTTGCCTGCAAAATCGCACAGATTTCCTCCGGCTGCCGTTCTCCCTGCCCGATTTCAATCAATGTGCCTGTCAGGATCCGCACCATATTATATAAAAAACCATTTCCTGTGAAGGATATGCGGATCTCCTGTCCCTCCTTATCTTCCTGAATTTGTATATCGTAAAGTGTCCGGACGGTTGATTTCTTCATCCGCTTATTGGAACAGAAGCTTCGGAAATCATGGGTGCCCAGTAAAATCTGCGCCGCCCTCCTCATCGCAGAAATATCTAACCTGCCACCCTGCCGATAAAGATACTTTCTGTCAAAAACATACTTCCTGTCTCCGGTTCCAATACGGTACAGATAAGTTTTCCGTATGGCTGAAAGCCGGGCATGAAAACGTTTGGGAGCCTCCTCCAGACGCAACACCTCGATATCCTCCGGAAGATAGTGATTCAGATATTGGCGGATTTCCTCTGCCGGCTTTTCTTCCGACAGTTGAAAACTCGCCGTCTGTCCGTAAGCATGTACACCGGCATCCGTCCTTCCGGCCCCCTGAACTGCCACCGGCTCTCCGATCATTCTCGACAACACCGTCTCCAGTTTTCCCTGTATTGTATGTGCTGTATTTCCCTGTTTCTGCCATCCATCATACCGTGTTCCATCGTATTGCAGAACCATTTTATAATTCATATCCCTGCTCCTTAAACTCTGTTCTATAAATCGGTGCTGTCACACAAATCTCTTCTCCTGTAAAAGGCTGCAGCATTCTCACCTTCCATGCATGGAGAGCTGCCATCCCGTTAGAACCATCTGCTCCATATAGAGAATCACAAAATAACGGGTGCCCGATCGCTGCCATGTGCACCCGTATCTGATGTGTTCTTCCTGTCTTTAATCTGCATAAAACAAGTGCACTGTCTGCCTTATTCCGTAATACTTCGTAATACGTGGCAGCATACTTCCCATCCGGCCGGACCTCCATCCGATTCAGACTTCCCGGAACCTTTCCGATTGGCAATTCGATCCATCCGGCAGGCAATTTCGGGACTCCGTGCACCACCGCCGCATATTCTTTCACCATTTGTCCCTGTTCTCTCTGCCTTGCCAGCCTTGCAGCCGCCATCCGATGTTTTGCAAATACCAACACACCGGATGTCTCTTTATCCAGCCTTCCGACTGCCCGTCTCTGAGCTGTGACCGCTGCCGCACCATCCCGCTTCTGTTCTATCCTGCCTGCCAAATCGGCGGCAGAATCCTGATAATGTCCTCTCCCCGGATGTGTTGGGATACCTGCGGGCTTATTGATCAGCAGCAGATCTTCATCCTCATATAATACCTCCGGATGCACTGCTCTTTCTTCTGTTACTTCTGTTACTTCTTTCACTCCCGGTTCTCCATCTGTTTGAGTTTTCCCATCCTCAATAAGCAGTTCCAGACAGTCACCGCTTTTCAGACAGTCTGTCACCCGTTTCTGGATTCCATTGACACAGATTCCACGCTCACGAAATTTCAGACTTCGAATCTGATGTCTGGAAAATCTCGCCTCTCTTAAAACAGACTGTATAGTGCTTCCATCCTGCTCCCATCCAATCTGAATCCTGATCCTTCTGCTCATATTCCAGTTACACGACCTGAATCTGGCAGACTTGCATGGCTTCCAACGCACGCTTATGACTCTCGGGCGTCACTCCGGCACAACATTTTTCCACTACCGTAATTACTGTTTCCGGGAAAAATGCTTTCAACAACATAGCGTTGGAAATAACGCAAATGTCCGTACAAAGACCGATTAACACAATCTCATCCGGCTGTCCTTCTGTCTCCTGAAGATATTCCGCCAGATCCTGACATCCGAATGTGGGCTTGTCAAATACCGGAACATCCAACGTGTATTCCTGAAGTTCCCGGCAGATTTCCCACCCATCGCTGCCCTCGACACAATGCAACACAGGGAGGTTTCTGCCCTCCTGTGTCCCGGCATAATTATCATGATGCGTATCTCTGGTAAAGTAAAGACTTCCCTTCTTCTCCTCCAACCATTGTTCAATATACCCCTTTACCTTTGGAACCACCGCCTGTGCTTCCGCCGATCCAAGTGCACCTGTTATAAAATCATTCTGCATATCAACTACAACTAAAATCTTCATCTCTTTCTCCTCGTATACTCCATCCATTCAAACGACCAACCACAGCATCCTCCTTCTGAAAAATGAGGACAGATATCTGCTTAATTACCGATCAGAAAATCAAGTATATTCCATCCATCCGAAGTAGTAGCCTTATACAACTCCGTATACCCGCAGCGTGTGCAGCTAACGGTTATAAACTTTTTATTCTGAATATCAAAAATCTTAGCAAAATTACCTCCTGTTGCCTGAAACTGATCACTTTCATAAGTTGTACATCCACATTTTGCACAGATAAATTGTTTTTTCTCCATTACTATTATTCCTCCTGAAACTTTTTTGCCCTTATGATACACGGATTGCTCCGCATTTCATGCTTTTTCATGCAAGCATGAAACGCATAACCTTTTGACCCTGGTATCATCATATTATTCTAAGAATTTCTGAAATGTTCGATCATTTCATTGGTCAGACTGATTTTTGATGGATTCACCGGAATCTCACCGCGTTTAAACCAGGCCGCCTCACACAGTTCACTTTCATCCAGACGAATCGACGGATCCCCATCTACTTCACAGTAGAAACCGGCCAACAGCGTTCCTGTAAACGCCCATGGCTGACTTTTGTAATATCGGATATTCTTAACTTTCAATCCGACTTCCTCCATCACCTCTCTGCGCACCGTCTCCTCGAGCGTTTCCCCCACTTCCGTATATCCTGCTACCAATGCATATTTCTTGTAATTACTATGATTGGATGCATACCGGGTAAGTAATATCCTGTCTCCATCTGTTACACCTACAATCACACTTGGTGCAATCGTAGGATATGTAATCTTCCCGCAGGCCGGACAGCGCATCGCCCGTTCCTGTCCGTGGGGCAGCATCTTTGTCCCACAGCGTCCGCAAAATTTCGTATCACTGTACCAGTTATGAATCTGATAACCGGTAATCCCCGCAAAGGCTTTCCACATCGGCTTTGCTTCCCTCAAAACCACCGTGTTCTCGTATTTCCAGGAATGGAATTCCTCAACAACCGGTTTTCGCAGTTCATAATAGTCCTGATGGTCGATGCGAAACAGAAATTTCGCCTTCTCAGCGATCTGCGGAAAAACAGTTCTGATCTCTGCAACCGTAGGATACCGGAGCTGTCCGTCACAATATTCTGTCAATATTTTATTGTCCCTGTAAATCAATACCACATCCATATCTCCAGGTGCCGTAGGCTGATAACACACCTGGTACTGATGCGGTGCAATATCCTGAATCATGTCCCTTACTCCTTTCCGCTTTCTATCAAAAAAGAGGATCCTTCATCAATTCCGCGCTCATATAATTCCTGATCCTCAATCTCCAATAAACGTTTTTCTCCATTCTCCAACTGAACAAAAACCTGATCCTTTACCTTTCCTTCGTCCGGCCGTCCTTCGCACCCAAAATCCGGTTCCACGATTTCTGTCACCACTCCGAACTCCCACTGTTGTCCTGCCCGCTTTACAGACACGATCTTCTCACGCTCCTTCGGATCCCGAAAAGAATTCCGGAACTTTTCAACAATACTGTACCTCCCCCACAAATGCATGGGAAATACATGGGACACTTTTACATGCTCCAGAAAATATCTGGCTCCATAATCATAAGACACTCCCAGACGATAATCCACAGGAAGGAATGCGCAGTCAATCAAATTTTCCGGTAATTTCTGAATCTCACGCTGATACCGGGCAAGCATGGAATTTTGCTCCGCCTTAGACTCCTCCTCCCAGATCCAACAATTCAAATCACCGGCATGGAAGATCCTGCGGCCTTCGTATGTTACCAGAAAAGATACCCCGCAATCTGTAGAGTCAAAAACATCTACAAACACTTCTTTTCCCTCAGATATGGGAAATGATAGCTGCTCTCCCGGCGCGGCATAACGAATCTGTGCCAAAACCTGTGCATCCAATGACATCCTCTTTATTTTCTTTCTGATATCTGTGGATAATAGATACGTAACATGCTCAAACTCCTGAAATAATGAAAAAATCTCCGGAGCAAAATGATCCTTATGTGCATGGCTTGCGAAAATAATCAGAGGCTTTGTCTTCTCCCAATCCGGAATTTTTCCACGGTAATAATCAAATACCCAAATACACGACTCCCATTCTATAGCATATCCACTATGCTCAATATAAGTAATCTTCATATTCCAATCTCCGTTTTCAACAATCTTCAAAAACTGTTTCTGCCTTTATTGTGCCACAAGACTTTCCTCTCGTCAATTATCATTCCTTTCATCACCAACTGCATCGCCTCATTCCTCCGCCTTGTAGACTGAAAATTTATCCTGCGTAAAACATATCGCTAATTACCGTGGATCATACTAGAAAAGACCGCAGTCCGAACATACAGATACAATTTCTGCATCTTTCGAACCGCAGTCCCTCCTCCATAACAGCTTCCCTCAAATCTTCCGACTGCTGCTATTCTTCACTTTTTCTTATGCCTCGTCAATCGCCTTGCCAATATCATGACGATAATATTTATTCTCAAATTCTACCAGTTCCACTGCCCGATAAGCATTGGCACGCGCCTGTTTCAAATCAGCGCCTTTTGCAGTCACACCAAGTACACGGCCGCCGTTTGTCACAATTTCACCATCCTTAAATTTACTTCCGGCATGGAATACAAAGTATTCATCACTTTCCTTGAACTTCTCCAATCCATGAATCGGATAACCTTTCTCATAGGAAACCGGATAGCCGTCGCTTGCCAGAACCACACAGACAGCCGCATTATCCTCAAACTGAAGATCAATCTGATCCAATGTACCATCCACACAAGCTTCAAAGACATCAACGATATCATTTTTCATACGCGGAAGCACAACCTGAGCCTCCGGGTCACCGAATCTTGCATTATACTCCAGAACCTTCGGTCCTTCCTCCGTAAGCATCAGTCCAAAGAAAATAATTCCCTTAAATTCTCTGCCCTCAGCAGCCATCGCATCCACGGTCGGCTGATAGACATACTTCTGACAGAACGCATCCACTTCCTCTGTATAGAAAGGACTTGGTGAGAAAGTTCCCATTCCGCCTGTATTCAGACCCTGGTCTCCATCCTTTGCACGCTTATGATCCTGTGCAGAAGTCATTGTCTTGATGGTCTTTCCGTCTACATAAGAAAGTACAGACACTTCACGGCCGGTCATAAATTCCTCAATTACCATCTCATTTCCTGCTGAACCAAACTTCTTATCCAACATGATTTCTTTTACGCCTGCTTTTGCCTCTTCCAGATTCTGGCAGATCAAAACACCTTTTCCCAGAGCAAGCCCATCCGCCTTCAGTACAATCGGGAATTTCGCTGTCTCCAGATAAGCAAGCGCTTTTTCCGGATCTGTAAAATTCTCGTATGCCGCAGTCGGAATATGATACTTCTTCATCAAGTCTTTGGAAAACGCCTTGGAGCCTTCCAGAATTGCCGCATTCTTACGCGGTCCGAATACCCGAAGTCCCTCCGCCTCAAATACATCCACAATTCCGCCCACCAGCGGATCATCCATACCGACAACGGTCAAATCAATCTCTTTTTCTTTCGCAAATGCAGCCAGTTTTTCAAATTCCATAGCTCCAATGTCCACACACTCTGCATACTCTGCGATTCCCGCATTACCAGGAGCGCAGTAAATCTTCTCAGCCTTCGGGCTTTGTGCTACCTTCCATGCAATCGCATGTTCCCTTCCGCCGCTGCCTACAATCAGAATCTTCATCGTCCTCTACTCCTTTATCTGAACCAATCCATCCACTACCGATACTTTCCCATTGGCAATCAGGTCAATCGCCTTTGGCATAATTACCCATTCCGCCTCCTGCATCACCCGAAGCTGCAGCTCCTTCGGTGTATCACCCTGACGGACTTCCACCGCCTTCTGCAGAATAATCGGACCGGTATCTGTACCGTCATCCACAAAATGAACGGTTGCACCAGTTATTTTTGCACCTCTGGCAAGAACCGCCTCATGCACCTTCAACCCATAATATCCGGTTCCGCAAAAAGACGGAATCAATGCCGGATGGATATTGATGATTTTATTCGGATAGGCATCCACCATAATCTTTGGAATCACAACCAGACATCCGGCAAGTACCACCAAATCCACCTTGTAAGACTGAATTTTTTCCAGAAGCGCCTCGTTAAATGCATCTCTCGTCTCATAGGACTTCGGTGATATACAGACTGCATCGATTCCCTTCGCTTTGGCACGCTCCAATGCATAAGCTCCTGCGTTATTACTGATGACTACGGAAATTTCTGCATTGGTAATTGTACCTTGATCAATGGCATCCATAATGGCCTGCAGGTTGGTGCCGCCCCCGGATACCAGAACTGCCATCTTTAGCATAATTCGACTCCCTTTTCTCCCGCTTCAATATGGCCAATGATGTACGGTGTCTCACCAGCCGCTTTAATGGCATCCATTGCAACATTGACATCTTCCGGATTCACTGCCACGATCATACCGATACCCATATTATAAGTATTGTACATCATCTTTTCTTCAATATTTCCGGTCTTTGCCATCAAGGTGAAAATCGGCGGAATCGGATAGCTGTCCTTCGTAATCACAGCCTTTACGCCGTCTTTGAGCATACGCGGAACGTTCTCGTAAAATCCGCCCCCTGTGATATGGCTGCAGGCTTTAATCTTCACACCCGCTTCTTTCACACTGCGAAGTGCCTTTACATAAATCTTGGTCGGTGCGATCAGTGCCTCACCCAGAGTTTTACCCAGCTCATCATAGTAAGTATCCAAAGATTCTTTCGTCATCTCAAATACTTTACGAACCAACGAAAAACCATTGCTATGCACACCGGAAGAAGCGATACCCACCAAAACATCCCCTGCACACAAATCTTTTCCTGTAATCAGGTCTTTTTCGTCTACGATACCAACTGCAAATCCAGCCAGATCATATTCATCTTCCGGATAAAATCCGGGCATCTCCGCAGTCTCACCGCCGATTAAAGCCGCACTGGACTGTTCACAGCCCTCTGCCACACCCTTCACGATCTGAGCGATCTTCTCCGGATAGTTCTTTCCACAGGCAATATAGTCCAGGAAAAACAATGGTTCTCCTCCTGCACAGGCAATATCATTGACACACATTGCGACACAGTCAATCCCCACGGTATCATGCTTGTCCATCAGAAATGCCAGCTTCAGCTTCGTGCCGACACCGTCTGTACCGGAAACCAACGTCGGTTTCTCCATCTCTTTAAACTTTTCCATTGAAAATGCACCGGAAAATCCTCCGATATTTGTCAATACCTCGGGACGCATCGTCTTCTTAATATGCTCTTTCATCAGTTCCACTGACTTGTAACCAGCTTCAATGTCCACACCTGCGTTCTTGTAATCCATCTTCATCCTCCTAATAAGCAGTATCTCATCTTAATCTGCCACATAAAATTTTTTCAAATTGCTTTATTTGCTGTAATTCTTATATCCGACTTCCTGCAGCTTTGCATCTTTTGCCACAACCTGATCTTTCAGTTCCGCTGCATAATCTTTCAGTTTCCTGAGCAGTTCCGGATCCGAAGTTGCCAGAATCTTTGCAGCCAGAATTCCTGCGTTCGCTCCGCCGTTAATTGCCACAGTTGCCACCGGAATGCCGCTTGGCATCTGAACGATGGAATACAAAGAATCACGTCCTCCTAAAGAAGTGGTATGCATCGGAATTCCGATTACCGGCATCGGGAAAATCGCTGCACACATACCTGGAAGATGAGCTGCCATACCAGCGCCTGCGATGATTACTTTGAATCCTTTTTCCTCTGCACTTTTTGCATACTCAAAGAATACATCGGGCTCTCTGTGTGCGGAGATAATTGTCATCTCATAATCGATTCCAAACTTCTCCAGCATATCTGCTGCCTTACTCATAACAGGCATATCAGAATCGCTTCCCATTACAATACCTACTTTTGCCATGATTGCTCTCCTTTTCTCATAACTATTCATTAAAATTACTTATAAGTAAATTTTATCAATTCACCTCTACTTATAAGTTATTTTACTGAACTGGTAACTGGTTGTCAACTGCTATTTCAGTTGCTCTACATCTTTTTCAAATTTTGTCAAATGCCTCATTCAATTCCAGGGTTCCCGGCAGAACAAATCTTCCGTCCCTCAAAATCTCTGTCATGGTTCCATCCTCCCGCTCCACGACAATACTTCCCAGTTCATCGTAAGGAATTGTGATATCCGTATGACACCCAAAATATGCCTTTGCCACATCCGATTTTCTCAAAATCGAAACTTCATTGTCTCTTGCAATAATTTCTTTTCCATCCGGGTTATACACAGGCGTATCCTCCTGCCAGCTATAACAGGTATCACCGAATGCAAAGTGGGGGCCCATCTTCTCGGCAATCAAAATCGGCAGCTTTTCCGCTATCTGATACTTTTTAGCCATCACATAAGCAGTTGTATTCGTTCCGATGGCAAACTCACCCATCGGTATGGTCTTGTGATGATACAGGATGTTTTCCAATATATACCTGCGGTTTTCCGTTTCCTCTGGAAAGTTCTTACAGGAATAATTCGTTATCATCCCATCAGTTATCTCAAGTTCCAGATCTACATAGTTCAATTCTTCCAGATAAACCTTGCTCACATGAAGAATTCCGTTCGTTCCTGTAAGAAGCGGAGAAGTAAACACCTCTCCTACTGGTATATTGACATCCGCTACACAATTCTCAAAATTCGTCTGCTTCTTTGGGTCTTCAAGCTTATGAAACTGAACGGTCAGATTTGTCCGATTTCCGTTCATTCCCCGTATATGCGCCCTGCATCCCTGATCCAGAACATCAATGATACACTGCTGAATCCGCTGATATTTCTGATAATCCAAGGTATTGATCTTTACTGTCTCACGAAAAATTTCTTCAAAATTCCCACCGATCGCCGGAACCGGATAGGCTATAATTGTAAAACTGCGTTCCTCACCCTTGATATAGCGATTGACAATCTGCCCTGCCTCATTGTCATACTGTACCTGAAGCTTCTGCTGTTCCTCAGAATAGGCAAGCGCCTCCCCGCAGGGTTTGGGCTCAAAGGGAGTGCTGCCGAAGATCTCCATACAGGCCGGACCGCCGTGAACCGCTGCCAGTTCCCGGTATTTTTCATAAGCAGTCTGCAGCGCTCTGAGCTTCCTTGTGACAAAATCTTTATCCAGAAAAAGGGCGGCATCATTTCTATGATCAAAGTCAAACTGAGGATTTGGAACCGCACCATAATAACCGATGCGTCCATGACGGCTCTTCTGTACCACATGAACTGCAGAACGGTAAATGGTTGCCCGGAGTCCCATATCTTCAAACTGGCGGATCGCCGCTCTTACCAAACGTTCAAATCCCAACGTGTAACGAATATTAACCGTCCTCTTCTTCTCAAGGGGCTTATGTCCATTGAGAAATCCGATCCGGTATCCTTCTGTGAAGGTACGCGCCATATCTTTGATTTCTTTTTCAGAAAGTGTATTCAGAAATGCTGCCGTTCTCTCCTCATTATCTGTCACATATTCTCCGAATCGATAAAGATACCGAAGATCGGATAAATCAGCATTCCGGATCAGGTCCACAGCAAAATTATCTTCCGGGTCCACCTGACTTTTCACATTTAATTCCATCAGATCATCTGCATAATCACTGACGTACCAATAGATGCTCTCTTTCAGATATTTTACTTCCGGATAAGGAGCATCTGCAAACATACGGTAAATCTCAAGAAACAACTCCAGAACAATCACCATATCCCAGATTCGCTGCTCACAGGCAAATACGATCATGCCCCGCAGTTCCGCATAAAGAAAGCTGAAAATCTGTCCATACTCCTGCCCAAACCGCTTGACTGCATAAGCAGGATTCCCGTAACAGTTACCATAATATTCCGGTAAAATCTCTGCGTACATCCTCCGGTTATAATCCTGCATCTGCTCCAGAGTCATGCATTCAAACTGCTTTGCTTCCACGGCACGGCGATATTCATCCATGAATACCAGATATTTCGCTTCGTGTAGAAAAAAACTTCTGAATGGTTCTGCCACTTCCTCTTCTTCCCGAATCTGGCAAACCCTTTCCATCGATAACGCATAGCGCTCTTTCAATAATTCGTCCATCTTTCACCTCACCACACCAATCTATCTCACTGCATTCAGGAAATTCCTGTCAGAAAAATACCCAACCAGAGAACTGCCAGAATGCCGCTTGCAAGCGAACCAACAATACTGTACCGATGATTTACTTTTTTTTCAGAGAAACTTTTAATTCCCAAATAAAAGCCATAAGCGGACAGTAAAAAAGAAAACAGCCCCATCGCCCCCAGATAATTACCGCCCCGTCCTTCAAATACAAAGGAAATAATGGATGCGACCACCAAAAAGCCAAGAGAAACAGCAGCCGCTATCGTTGCTTCCACCCCTCCTTTTGCATTTGCATCCGGTGCAAAGGAGTATTTATACTTTTTCATATCGTATCCTCCTGAATTTATCACAGATCAGGAACAACACATATCCCAGTGCCGAACCAATGGTATTCAACAGCAAATCATCCACATCAAAGCATCCCACCTTACATACCAGCTGAATCGTCTCAACGGTTAGACTTAAAGCAAAACCCAGAAGTGTTACCAACCAGAATCGTTTCATATTCCGATGCATCACAGGCAAAATAAAACCTAACGGGAGAAAACCGATTACATTGCCCCCAAGATTCAGAAACGACGCCACCCATCCTACAGCCTGACGATGACGCCAGAATCTGCAGATTTCCCGAAACGGCACCAAATTGTAACGATAATCCTGATTCTGAAATTCCCGCCTGCCATACCCTTCTGACAGAAACAACAGATAAATCAGTGCAAGTATATAAATCACAAACAAAAATCGCCCCAGAAGGCGAATTACCTTTTTCGTCTCTGCTTTCAAACCTTGTCCTTTCATATATACGTAGAACTGACTCTGAAAAATTGGGGAGCGCCGTGTTCATCAGCAACTGTCCTCAATGATTCAGAGTCAGTTTCACTGCGGGAAACGCTGTCAAACTGCTTCCCGCCTAAAACATAATCTCTCTTTTCCGTTTCAGGAGCCTTGCTCCACTCACGATTATCAGAATTCCGGCTGCCAGTCCGGTTACCAGTACGACAATCCCAAGTGCAATATTTCCGCCTCCGACTGTACTCATTGTCTTATAGGTCTTCTCACTCATATACACACGCTCCTTTTGATTACTTCACTCCGTACTGTTCATAATACGCATCAATGGACACTTTCATCGCATCATCTATAATAATCTGTCCTTTACATGGTTTATTATACAGTGCCTCAATAACTTCTGCCATACTTACAATCGCATGTGCCGGGAACCCGTACTTTTCCTGAATCTCTTCCAGTGCACTTTTTTCACCCTTGCCCCGCTCCATGCGGTTTAAGGACACCATCAGACCTTTAATTTCCACATCTCCCTGTGCCTGGATAATCGGAAATGTTTCTTCAATTGATTTGCCGGAAGTCGTCACATCCTCAATAATCACCACACGGTCTCCGTCTTTGATCTGGCTGCCCAGAAGAATTCCGGTATCTCCATGATCCTTTGCCTCTTTCCGATTGGAACAATAGCGGATATCAACTCCATATAACTCACTGATTGCCATGGTTGTTGCCACGGAAAGCGGGATTCCCTTATATGCAGGTCCAAACAACACATCAAAATCCAGACCGTAATTATCATGGATTGCCTTCGCATAATACTCACCCAGCTTCCGAAGCTGTGTACCTGTCACATAAGCACCTGCATTCATAAAAAACGGAGACTTTCTTCCGCTCTTCAATGTAAAATCTCCGAATTTCAGCACCTGGCTGTCTACCATAAACTCTATAAACTCCTGCTTGTATGCTTCCATAATTCTTAATGCTCCTTTATTTTACTGGGTTTCCAAATATCTTTTACATTTTACCATAAATTTGTAAAACTTTCAATTTATTCTCCTGATAAGCTGTATATTTGTCATTTGTGCTCATCCGGTATGTACCAGAAAGAATCTACCGTACTGCTCCAATCAATTCACAGATATCCGCAACCTGATTTTTCTTCATATACGCTTCGATTCCCTCCACAACTTCCACTGTTGTATATGGATTGATAAAATTCGCAGTTCCAACGGAAACGGCGGTTGCCCCGGCAAGAATAAATTCCAGTGCATCTTCTGCTGTGGTAATTCCGCCCATACCGATAATCGGCACTTTTACAGCCTGCGCCACCTGATAAACCATACGCACCGCGATCGGCTTCACAGCCGGACCTGACATTCCTCCGGTTTTATTGGCAATCGCAAAAGTCCTCCGGTTGACATCAATCTTCATACCGGTCAATGTATTGATCAAGGATAAAACGTCTGCACCTCCGGCTTCAGCTGCTTTTGCCATAACCGTAATATCTGCCACATTTGGGGAAAGTTTCATAATCACCGGCTGTTTCGCATATTTTTTCACTGCTCTGGTAATCGCTTCCACCGCTTTCGGGTCTTGCCCAAACGCAATCCCCCCCTCTTTGACATTGGGACAGGAGATATTAATCTCCAGCATATCCACATCCTCATCAGCCAGACGTTCCACAACCTCGCAGTAATCCTCTGTTGTCTTGCCGCATACATTCACAATAATCTTCGCATCATACTGCTTTAAGAATGGAATATCCCTCTGGCAAAATACATCAATCCCGGGATTCTGTAAACCAATTGCATTCAGCATCCCTCCATGTACTTCAGCGATACGCGGAGTCGGATTTCCCGGCCACGGTACATTGGCAACACCTTTGGTTACCACCGCTCCGAGACGGCTCAAATCTATAAATTCACTGTATTCTGCTCCGGACCCAAAGGTTCCGGATGCTGTCATCACCGGGTTTTTCAATTCCACACCGGCAAGATTCACTTTTGTATTCATCAAAGTTCCACCTCCGAAGCCTTAAATACGGGACCATCCTTGCAGATACGCTTATTATGCACATGAGAATGTGCATCCACATCTTTCGACTGACACACACACGCCAGACAGGCACCTACTCCACATGCCATCTTTTCTTCCATAGAGATATAGCACTCCATCTTTTGTTCCTGGGCAAATGCCTTGATTGCCCGAAGCATCGGAGTCGGACCGCAGGCAAAGATGATATCTCCGGCAAGCGCCTGCCCGCGGACCGCATCCAGAACATTTCCCTTTATTCCTATACTTCCATCCTCTGTTGCAATAAAAAGAGCACCCGCCTGCTCCAATTCCTCTTTCAGGAAAAGATTCTTATCCCGGTATCCTACAATGATTTTCTTATCTGCGTCCAGCTGTTTTGCTGTCTCCAGCATCGGAGGAATTCCGATTCCTCCTCCCATCAGAAACACGGTCTTTCCTTCCGCCAAGGATAGCGGAAATCCATTTCCCAACGGTCCCAGCACGGAGATTTTGTCACCTGCTTTTTTCGCTGAAAACTCTTTTGTACCTTTGCCTGCAACCCGGTAGACGATTCTGAGACGCCCCCCGTCTTTATCAATCTCGCACAAGCTAATCGGTCTCGGCAAAAGTCTTGCCCCATCCTGACAATACAGGGAGATAAACTGCCCCGGTTTTGCATCAGCCGCAATTGTTTCCGTCTGAAGCCACATGCTGTAGATCCCTGCCGTCAGCTCTTCCTGAGAGAGGACGGTACACCATTCTTTTCTTTTCATTTTGCCGCCTCCAGTGCACCATTGATATCAGCAACCATATTCAGCACCGCCTGTCTGGACGCATCGGCAAAGTGTTCCGCTCCAAAGGATGCATAAGCCTCCTGGCGATATGCTGCGATAATTCCCCTGGAAGAATTTACGATTGCACCAAGACCATCTTCATTAAAGAAATGAACCAGATCTTTTCCCTGACCGCCCTGCGCACCGTAACCCGGCACCAGAATAAAGGATTTCGGCATCACTTTACGCAGCACCTTTCCCTGCTCCGGATAGGTTGCTCCAACCACGGCACCCACATAACTGTATTCTTCTCCCATTAATTCTTCTGCCCAGGATGCAACCTTCTCGCCGACCAACTCATAAAGCGGGCGGCCATCCACAAGCTGATCCTGAAAATCACCGCTGGACGGATTGGACGTCTTCACCAGGATAAACAATCCTTTCTTTTCCTCTTTGCAGACTTTCATGAATGGTTTCACACTGTCCGCTCCCATATAAGGATTCAACGTTGCAAAGTCCTCGTGGAATCCAGAACATGTATTGCTGCCCACCTGAACCTTGCCCAGATGCCCTACCGCATATGCCTCTGATGTAGAACCAATATCGCCGCGCTTAATATCACCGATCACCACCAGTCCTTTTTCCTGACAGTAGCTTACCGTTTTCTCATATGCTTTCATTCCCTCGATCCCAAACTGTTCATACATGGCAATCTGCGGCTTCACCGCCGGAATCAGATCATAGGTTGCATCTATAATTGCCTTGTTAAACTGCCAGATTGCTTCTGCGGCACCCTCCAGAGTCTCACCAAAATCATCAAATGCTGCTTTTTGCACATGTTCCGGAACGTACGAAAGCATTGGGTCCAGTCCCACAACAATCGGAGCCTTCGTCTTTTTAATATTTGCTATCAGTTTGTTTATCATAATGGGTTTCTCCTTATCTAATTTGACTGTTTTTCTTTCTGACTTTATCTGTTTTGCAGATACCAATGCGGTCGTTTTTCACGCTCCGGCATTTTCCGGCAGTTCCTGATAAATTACCTCTCCGCCGCAGATCGTATATCTGACTTTACCATTCACTTTCTTCCCCGCAAAGGGTGTATTCTTACCCTTTGACACAAATGCTGCCGGATCAATCACATATTGGGCATCCGGATCAATAATTACAATATCTGCATCTTTTCCTTCCGCAAGAGAGCCTTTTGTTTCCTGATGAATCACCTTCGCGGGATTATAACTCATTTTCTCTGCCATCTGCATCGGTGTAATGATTCCCGTCTTTACAAGTTCCGTAATCGTCAATGCCACACTGGTCTCCAGACCGACGATTCCAAACGGTGCATGTTCCATATCCTGCGCTTTCTCTTCCCTGCTGTGGGGTGCATGGTCTGTACTGATGATCTCGAATACATCCTCCTTCAGCCCACGGCGCAGATATTCCAGATCTTCCTTTGTGCGAAGCGGCGGATTCATCTTATAGTTCGTATCACCTTGCACCATATCTTCACTTGTCAAAGTAAAATGATGGGGGCATACTTCTGCAGTTACCTGAACCCCGGCTTCCTTTGCCGCCTTCACCATCGTGTAACAATTTTTCGTGGAACAATGGCAAAGATGAAGCGGTACTCCAACTTCCTGTGCCAGCAAAATATCTCTGGCAACAATCACATCCTCCACGGAATTGCTGATTCCCGGAAGTCCCCATGCCCTGGATACCTCATCCGCATTCATACAGCCGCCCTGTACCAGATTCCGATCCTCACAATGTGCAAAAACCGGAAGATGATTCTCCTTCGCAAGCTGCATAGCCTCTTTATAGACGTTTGCATCCATTACCGACTTGCCATCTTCAGTGATAGCGGGAATCCCTGCCTTTGCCATTCCTGCAATATCGGAAGGTTCTTCCCCTTTCATTCCCTTTGTAACGCAGCCGGACTGCAATACCTGAATCGGTGTAACATGTTTTGCTTTCACATGTACATAACGGACTCTGTCCGGGGAATCAATCGGCGGTTTTGTATTCGGCATGGCCACAATCGTGGTAAACCCACCCTTTGCAGCAGCCGCTGCCCCGGACTCCACATCTTCCTTATACGTAAGCCCCGGATCTCTCAAATGTACATGTAGATCGATCAGGCCCGGCATCACATAGCATCCGGAAGCATCAATCTCACGATCCGGTTTTACTTTCAAATGATTACCCACCTTAACAATCTTACCCTCTTCTATATACAAGTCACATATTTCATCAAGCTTCGTGTCAGGATCTATGACACGTCCTTTTTTGATCAGTAAATTCATATAGACTTCACTCCTTCTTTATCGTATAAGCGATTTCCAAAGAGTTTCTCAATCGCCTGTTTATCGTTATATTGAGTATACAAGAAATACGGATACATTTCAAGCACCGAATCATGTCTGGCTCAGATGAAAAACTTTTTCAGAAAATCCCTTTGTTTTTCTTGACTTTTCATACTATAGAGAATATAATAAATTTAGCAAACGAATTGTGGATGTATATGAGTCACTAGTTATTAGAGATTATATTAGGTGTTCACGAATATAGTCTGTAATAGCTAGTGAATTTTTTTATGAAAAGTCGCTTGCTTCACTATTTATTTTTTTAATTGTTATGGAGGTAACACACATGAACGGAACAGTAAAATGGTTCAATGCAGAAAAAGGCTATGGTTTCATCACAGGAGAAGACGGTGCAGATGTATTTGTACATTTCTCAGCAATTCAGGGTGAAGGCTTCAAATCTCTTGAAGAAGGACAGGCTGTAACTTATGATTTGGTTGAAGGCAACCGTGGTATGCAGGCGGCTAACGTTGTAAAATGTTAATTATGCATTGAAAAAGTAAGGGACTGTTGCTTCGGCAACAGTTCCTTACTTTTTATTCCAGAGCGTATTTGAAAACTGCGTTCCGTGAGATGTGTCTCACGGAACGCAGTTTTCAAATACGCTCTAATTCCAAGTTACTCTACTCTGCCTCAGACGAAGAAAGTTCTGACAGATAACTGTCCAGTGCTGTTACATCCATCTCTGTTGTTGTCGTCACTACCGGCCTATTCGATTCTACGTTCTTATACACCGCAAAACCGAACCAAGCAAGAAGTGCGACAAGTACAACCGCTGATCCTCCGTACTCAATTCGACGGATCCACTTCTCACGGCGCATAATCTTTTGACGATTCGCTTTCTCCTTTTTATATTGATCAACTTTTTCCTGGCTCATCCTGATCTTCTCCTTTAAATGTACTTCAATCCTCTTTCCGGACTGTTCCCATTGTTATCCGGGTTATTGTAACAGTATACTACACTTTCAGAAATATTACAATACTACAATAATTCCTCCGTCATTTGCATACATAGAACTAACTCCGGCAGTATCCAGTATAAAAGCATCTTTGACCTTTAATCTTTCTTTAATCGCTTCCAATACAATCTGCGCACGTTCCGGGCAGTTGCAGTGAGAAACTGCAAGTATACGATGCTCCGAATCAACAACATTGGCAACAACACAATCCACCATCTTTACCAATGCTTTATTGATCCCGCGTGCCTGATCCAGCTGACAGATCTCACCTTCCGGTGTAGATCCGCAGATAGGTTTGATTTTCAGTGCGGACGCAAACAATGCCTTAAAATTACTGAGCCTTCCATTTTTTCGCAGAGTATCCAGATTTTCAAGAACAAAGTACGTATTCTGACTGGAAATATATGCTTCCACAGCCTCTACAATCTTTTCAAAACTCATTCCCGCTTCTTCACATTCCATAATCTTTTTTACAATTAATGTCTGACCAACCGAGGCGGATCTGGAATTAAACACATAGATTTTTTTGTCTGGTTCCTCCTCCAGTGCCATAGAACGTCCAAGCATCGCACTGTTATAAGAGCCGCTGAGTTCTGCTGATAATGTTACCGCATAATAATGCTCCGCTTCTGAACGGAAAACATCCAGATATATCTCCGGAGACGGGCAGGAGGACTTTGGGCATTCCGGACATGCTGCTACTTTTTGAAGAAACATCTGCTGCCGAAAGGTATGATCATCTATAAAGGTCTCACCTCCAACTTCCAGGGTAAGCGGTGCGGAAACGATTCTCTCATCCGCTTTCATCTCCGGGGTCAATTCTCCACAGCTATCAACAACAATCTTAAAACTCATAACGAAAGGCCTCCATACTCAAATACTTTTATCTTCAATCACACGTTCTGTTCTTCAGAATTTCATGATGTAGTTTTTATAACCACGTGTCAAATATACTATATCATATTACCATAGTGTTTGCAAAGGATTTTTTCATATTCTTTCTATCCTTTCCTTGCCGTTTTCCCTTGCACAACGATCTGTTTGACGTTATACTAAGTGAAAGTGCGTCTGAAAAATTACGACCGCTTTACTATTAAGGAATTGTAGAAAAATAACTTTTGCAGATTGCGCAGAATATTTCTTCGAGGGTGTAGGTCAAAAAATGTAGTCGTAGCGGGCTACGGCGAGGCTTTTTGACCTGCACAATCGGAGAAACAGGCAAGTCAAGATGTATAAGTTATTTTCCTACAGTTCCTAAGTCTCAGAAAGGATTCTTCCATGCGTTATTTATTAAATAAGAAATTTCAAGAACTGACGGAGACATCCGTCTTGCAGCCGGAAGACGAGATTCTGGAATTTCTGGATTTTGAGGAAGCGGAGACATTCTGCCGGGGACTGAAACACCACAAAGTCCTTTGCCGCAATCTGAGAGAATCCATAAATTGCTGCAAAGTAGAAATGCTCTCCGATGCCATTATCGGAACTTTACTGGTTCCTGCAAAAGGAGCCTCATTTACTTCCGGAGTTTCGCTGATCTTTTACTTTGAGAAGCAGCATCTGGTTCTTATTGACGACCGAAAGCAATTAAACTCTGTGCAGCCACACCTGATCGACGAATTTCAGGAAACAGCAGACAACACTTACCGCTTTTTCTTTGATTTATTGGAATCATTGATTGACGGTGACACAATTTTTCTCCAAAATTATGAACAAAGACTGGCAACTATGGAAGAATCGTTGACTGATACGCTTCCCAAAGAACTAAAATTAAATGTCAGTACCGGAAGGCGGGAACTGCTGCTCTTCCAATCCTACTACCAACAGCTTCTGGATATGTTCGAAATTCTCTCTGAAAATATCAATCATTTTTTTCCGGAGGAATATCAGGTGCAATTTCAGCGGCTCATTTCCAGAGCGGACCGCCTGTATGATAACACACAGATGCTTCGCGAATACGCCTATCAGATCCGGGAGATGCATCAGGCACAGATTGATATCCGTCAAAATGACACCATACGGATCCTGACTGTGGTGACATCGCTCTTTTTCCCGCTCTCCCTTATCACTGGCTGGTATGGCATGAATTTTGTAAACATGCCCGAATTGCAGCAGCCCTTTGCTTATTTTATTTTAGCTGGTCTGTGTACTGCACTTGTGATTGGAGAAATCTGGTACTTTAAGAAGAAAGGATGGCTGTAAGATGATTGCCATTACGATAAAAAACCTGAAAAATTTTATGAATCAGTTATTGCTGTCGGACACCTTTGACCGTTTCCAGGTTTCGGAAGTTCAGATCACCACTTTTGCAACTTTTTCTATTGACGGAAAGCTTCATCATAATTTTTATGGACCGGAAGATTCCAAAGAACGTAAGGAGACCGGACAGACGCAAATCCTCTGGGGCGATATCCGAAACTACTGTTTTTCGCTTATAAAAGGAAAACGTACACCGCTCTCCTTTAAGATTATTTTAATGCTTCCGAAAGATGAGACAGAAACGCTGCTTACAGAAAATAATACGGGCATCACTTCAGATGATATTTACGGACTGTATCTGAACTGTCAGTTTAACGGCGAAACACTGACCTTGACCACCGGAACCTCACTTCGGATTTTTACACTTGAAAAATCTCTGGAACACGCCTGGGATCAAAAACTCCAAACGCTTCTGAATCAGCAGGCAATTGATTATCTGCTGCCTTAGAGCGTGTTTGAAAACAAAAAACCGATGCCCCACAATCTTCTGATTTCTATGGGACATCGGTTTTTTATAAATGTATCTTAAAATCCTATTTTGTCAAAAGCATCATAATTTCATTACTGCGGCTGATGAATTTTGTCATCTGTTCCGGAGCCAGCTGCTTATTGCTGATACATGCCAGATCATACAACTGCTCACAGATCATGGCTGCATGCTCTGCATCTGATTTTTCAAAAAGATACTTCACAAGCGGATGATTTGCATTCAGAACCAGTGTTTCCGGTCCTCCGAACATGGACGGATCCATGCCTGCCATTCCATACATCTTCATCATATCCTGCATACGGCGTGTCTCTTCCGATACCGTAATCATGGAAGAAATACTCTCGTTTTTCAGATTCTCAACTTTAACTTCCAGATTTTCTTTATTTAAAGCTTTCTTAAACAACTCACTTAAGGTTTTTGTCTCCTCTGTCAGATCTACGGAGTCATCTTTCATATCTGCAGTCAGATCTGCGTCGATTCTCTGGAACTTCACCTCTTCTTTGATCCGCTCCACATGAGAAATGAATGCAGAATCAATATTGTGTTTCATGATTACTGCATCTTTCCCCTGCTCTTTGAACAGATTGATATACTGACTCTGCTGAACCTCATCTGTCACATAGAAAACAGCGGTCTTTTCCAGTTCCTTTTCTTCGGAACTCTCCGTATTTTCTTCTGCCGCAGTCTCTTCTATTGTCTCTTCAACAACTGCCTCTTCTGCCGCGGTATCCTCCGGCTTCTTATTCGCTTCAAGACAATCTTCCAGCGTCAGATATTTTCCGTCAATATTCTTATAAAGGATATAATCCATCATCTTGCCGGAAAATTTCTCATCTTTAATACAACCAAATTTGATAAACGGACTGATATCATCCCAGTATTTTTCGTAATTCTCACGGTCTGTTTTGCACATGCCGCTCAGCTTATCCGCAACCTTCTTGGAGATATAATCTGCAATCTTCTTAACAAATCCATCATTCTGAAGTGCACTTCTGGAAACATTCAGCGGCAGATCCGGACAGTCAATCACACCTTTCAGAAGCATCAGATATTCCGGAATCACTTCTTTGATATTATCTGCGATAAATACCTGATTATTGTACAGCTTGATGGTTCCTTCGATAGAATCATACTCTGTATTGATGCGTGGGAAGTACAAAATTCCCTTCAGATTGAACGGATAATCCATATTCAGATGAATCCAGAACAAAGGCTCTCTGTAGTCATTAAATACCTTACGATAAAAACTCTTGTATTCTTCCTCGGTACAATCGTTGGGATGCTTTGTCCAAAGCGGATGAATATCACTGATTGATACCGGACGTTTGTTAATCTTTACTTTATCCTTTGCCGGAGCGATTTCTACAATCTCTTTTTCTCCGTTTTCATTTTCTTTCTCTTCTGTCTTGGCATCCTCGTGAATATGCTCTACTACCACATCATCCTCTTTTAAGTCTGCCTCATCAATCGTCTCATATTCCTGAGGTGCATTCTCCTTGGACAGGAAGATTTCTACCGGCATGAAGGAACAATATTTCTCCAGAACCTCACGCATCCGGTATTCATTGGCAAATTCCAGGCTGTCCTCATTGAGGAACAGGGTAATTTCCGTACCAGGTGTTACTTTATTGCCGTCTTTCATGTCATACTCTGTACTTCCGTCACATTCCCAGTGAACCGGAGCCGCACCTTCCTGGTAAGAAAGCGTATCAATGTGCACGTCCTCTGCAACCATAAAAGCGGAATAAAATCCCAGACCAAAATGTCCGATAATCTGATCTTTATCTGTCTTATCTTTATACTTTTCAAGGAACTGGGTTGCACCGGAAAATGCAATCTGTGTAATGTATTCTTCCACTTCATCGGCTGTCATACCGATACCATTGTCAATAAACTTCAGAGTTTTAGCTTCCGGATTGACAATCACTTCGATTTTGGCTTTATATCCTTCCGGGAACTGATAATCACCTACAACCTCCAGTTTTTTCAGTTTTGTAATGGCATCACATCCATTGGAAACCAATTCACGAACGAAAATATCATGATCGGAATACATCCACTTCTTAATAATGGGGAAAATATTGTCACTGTTAATTGAAAGACTGCCATGTTTTGCTGCCATGGTTTTCACACTCCTTTTATTTTTTTGTCATATGACATTTTTGACAAATCTTTTTTTATTTTCATATGAGACTTGTCTGCCACATGTATCCTAAATGATATATTAGTACGGACCCGACCAAATGTCAATAGAAAATTAGCACTCATTCAAAGTGAGTGCTAATTATTTTATAAACAAAATATTAAATTCTTATAAAATCGGTAAATTTACAACATTTTTACCCTTCTACAATCAAATACTGACCATTCGGCAATGCAAATACTTCTGAAGCCTCTTCTAGTTCCTCATTACTCATCCCATCTACATCCATACCACTCTCTTCCATATATTCCCGAACTTCCGAAAGGGAATCTACTACAACCGCCATACAATCTTCCAGAAAAGCCTCTGCCTCATCATAATTCTCCGCCACCGGCTCATCAAAAAGCCGTCCCTGATCTTTTAAAAATGTGTAGATACACTCCTCACTGTACTCATTCATTCCACGCTACCTCCCTTTCTCAATACATCCTCTAATGTATCTTCCACTCTGCCTGTTAAGAACAGAGTGTTCTGATTTCCTCCTGCGCATCTTCCCTGCTCATGAAGCTGGTGGATCAGCCCACAGGTTTCCGACCGCAGTCTCTGAGTCCCATGCTGAAGCAAGGTTCCATCCAGATCACTGGCAATCAGCTTAATCCTGCCCATGGTTCAATTTCTCCAGCAAATCCAGAATCTGGAGGGGATGATCAATAATTGCCATGGCACGATTCTCTTCCAGCTCTTTTCTCGGTCGAAATCCCCAGGTGACGCCTACTGTATACATCCCTGCCGCCAGACCGGTTTTCATATCCGTATTGGTATCTCCCAAATACAGGATTTCTTCTGTTTTCATCCCAAACCGCTCCGCGATTGCCAATGCTCCTGCATGATCCGGCTTTTTCGGTATCTGATCCGTCTGACCCTGTATCCAGTCAAAACAAGATCTGCCGAATAAAGTCTCAACTACATGTACAGCCGCACCATGAGGCTTATTGGAAAATACGGCAATTTTCATCCCAAGCTCCTTAAGCTTCCCCAGTGTTTCCTCAATTTTCGGATATGGCTTTACACAATACAAAGGATTTTCTCCAAAAAACGCTCTGGTTATCGGAATTCCCTCCTCCATATGTACGCCTTTTGTATCCCCGGCAGCCGCCAATGCACGCTTCAGTGCCATATCAATCCCGTCCCCGGCATAAAAATTAAATTCCTCAACCGGCCGCGGAGCAATACCAAAATACTTCAGTGTATGATTCACTCCATGTGCAATGGACTCCACTGTATCCGCAAGCGTTCCATCCAGATCAAAGATACATGCCCTTATCATCTGTCTCACCTTCCTGTCTGCTCTAGTTACTGACTCATAGGATCATTATACCATCTTCAGAAAAAGGATTCAACGCTTTCATAATCTTTCAAAAACGATTGCCGATGTATATTTTATAAACTATACTATATGTTAAGAATGATTACATGATAGACATTACACACAAGGAGTAATTATATGGACACTAAAATACTTTTTACAGATCTTGACGGCACTTTGCTAAACAGAAAAAAAGAAATCACAGCGGAAAATGCCGCCGCTATCAACCGGGCTCTGACTGCCGGTCATAAAGTAGTGATCAATACCGGAAGACCACTGTGCGGCTGCATGGCGCAAATCAGGGAACTGGGCTTAGAACGGGAAGGCTGTTATGCCATAACCTACAACGGAGGGCTTATTTACGACTGCTATACAAAGAAAACTCTTTATAAAAAGGGAATTCCCCTTGCATACGTCCGTCATATTTTTTCAGAAACACAGCGAAGGGGAATCTACTGTCAGACTTATTCGGACGAATCTTTATTGACACTTTGCGATACAGAAGAACTGCAATATTACACTTCACGTACCCATACTCCTTATCAGATAGATCCGGATCTGCTTTCCCATCTCACAGAAGCCCCTGTGAAGCTTCTGGCAATTGATTTGAAGCTGGGGCGTGAAGTTCTGGACCTTTACCGTCAGGAAATGGCAGACTGGGCCGAGGGAAAGGTTTCCATCTTTTATTCCAGTCAATTTTATCTGGAACATGTGGCATACGGCATTTCAAAGGGTGCCGCCATTCAGATTCTCTGCGACCATCTGAACATTCCGCTTTCCAATACAATTGCCGCCGGAGATGAAGAAAATGATATTGATATGATCCGTAAAGCCAAAATCGGTGTTGCCATGTCCAATGCAATTCCTGTTGTCAAAGAATGTGCGGATTATATCACCGTCCATGATTGTGACCACAGCGGAATTGCAGAGGTTATTAAACATTTTATGGACTGCTGAAGCGTGTCTGAACATTACTTTCTGCAATCTACAGACACGTTCCAGAAAACTTTTTCCAAAAAAACAGGCAAATTTACACATTTTACTTTCTTTTTTCCAAAAACGGTGTATACTATCTACGTATGGTGGTTCATGGACGGTGTATTTATCCATCTGAAACAACCATCAAAGACCTTTTCAACCGGAAGGAGATACGATTATGTCAAAAAAATTTGGAAAAGCTATCGTCGGGCTGGCTTGTATCGGGGCTGCGGCTGGTGCGGTAATTGCTTATCTCAAAACAGTAAATAAGTGCAGTGAATCCCTTGACGATGATTTTGATGATTTCTCAGACGAATTTGAGACAGGCGCACGCAATTATACCACGATTCCGAAGGATGTGGCTGCAAAAGCGGAAGAATTAAAAGAAAATGCTGAGACTTTAGTGGATGATGCAAAAGATACTGTCAGGGAAGTCGCAGAAGAAGTAAAAGATGCCGCACGATCCTAACAGAAAAGAGAATGCCGTTTGTCAATATCCGGCATTCTCTTTTTAAATTTAAGGAACTGTTCAGAAATATCCTGGGAGAGCTGTACTAGTGTACTGACCTGCTTACTTTCAGTCAAATGACGAAGAATGAATTTTCGTCTTGCAAGGCGGAGGAATGAGGCGTAGCGGTGGCTACGTCGATTGACGACAACGCCGCAAACGGAAATTCAGGCAAGTCATTTGGCGAAATGTAAACAGGTCAGTACACTAGCTCCAGGCACGGTTCAGTGCATTCATAGCCGTTTCGATTACGGATTCCTCCAGGGTTGCATAACCCAGGAGGATTCCTTCTGTTTCCCGTTTTCTTTCTCCATTTACATAGTATTGATGAAGCGGATAGACTTTAATCCCAACTGCCTTTGTGCGCTCTACAGCCTCCTCTTCCGTCATTCCATTCAAAAACTGCAGCAGCAGATGAACCCCTGCCTGTTCGCCGGATACACAGCAAACAGAACGTAATGGTTTCAGCAATTTTAGTATCAGATCACGTTTTCCTTTATACAGTGCCCGCATTCGGTTTAAATGGCGTTCAAAATAGCCCTCTCTCAAAAAAAGCTCTATAATTTTCTGATCCACACGGGAAACTGTCACTGAAAAATTTTTTCCTCGTTCTTTATATGCTGCAAGCAATGTTTGGGGGAGTACCATATAACTGATTCGGATCGCCGGGGCAATCGCTTTCGAAAATGTTCCAATATAGATCACCGTGTCATTTTGATCATAGCCTTGAAGTGCGGGAATCGGTTTTCCTTTGTATCGGAACTCCGAATCATAATCATCTTCAATAATATATCTTCCAGAACTGGCTTTCGCCCATGCCAGAAGCTGCAGTCTTCGCTTCATAGGCATAACCATCCCCATCGGAAATTGGTGGGACGGCATCACATAAGCAACATCTGCTTTGCTTTCCTCCAATTGATCCGGCACCATTCCGGCATCATCCATGGACACAGCCGCCATCTCATGTCCCAAACTTTCAAAGCAATTCCATGCACTTTTATAAGTGGGATTTTCCATGGCTATTCGTGTATCCGTTCCCAGAATTACAGACAACAACATAAGCAGATAATCATTTCCCGCACCCACTACGATCTGTTCCGGACCGGCTTCCACGCCGCGCGCATGATGCAGATAACTGGCAATCGCTTCTCTCAGTTCCCACTCACCCTGGGCATCACCCAGCTGAAACAAACTGCCGTCATCCTCCATAAGAATCTGTTTTGAGATTTTTCTCCACGCATTCTGTGGAAATCCTTCAGGATCAATTCCATTCACGGCAAAATCATATGGATACGTTTCTTTCACTTGCTCCGGTCTTTGTCTGATGTTTGTGCGCAGTCCTGCCAACTGGAACAATTCTTCCATATCGCAGACAAAATAACCCTTACAGGGCACGCTCTCCAGATATCCCTCAGACACAAGCTGCTCATACGCCAGATCTACCGTACTTCGGCTGACCATCAGTTGTCTGGAAAGAGACCGGGAAGAGGGCAGAGCCTCCCCCGGCAGTATTTTCCTCTTCTGAATTTCACTTTTGATAAATCCATAGATTTGCTCATACAGTGGCGTCTTCCCTTTGCTGTCCAGGGTAATTAACAACTCTTTCATCTTTTGACTTTCCGCTATCTACAAGCAGTTTTTCACTTTATTTTGTCGGCAGTTTAAAAGAACTCTTCAAAGAAACAATCCGGTTGAATACCAGCGCTTCCGGAGTCGAATCATGGGAATCCACACAGAAGAAGCCGTTTCTTACAAACTGAAACTTGTCATACGCCTGTACTCCTGCAAAATTAGACTCAACGACACAATCGTTTAGGACTGTTAAAGAATTTGGATTCAGATTCAGAGAACCATCTTCGTTGTACACACCTTTCTCTTCATCAATAATATTCTCATACAGACGACATTCTGCCGACAGTGCACTGGAAGCATCCACCCAGTGAATGGTTCCTTTTACCTTTCTTCCATCCGGCGAATTACCGCCTTTGGAAGCAGGATCATACGTGCAGTGGATCTCTGTGATATTCCCCTCTTCATCTTTCTCATAACCGGTACAGGTGACAAAGTAGGCATTCATAAGACGCACTTCATTGCCCGGGAACATACGGAAATATTTTCTCGGAGGCTCTTCCATGAAATCCTCCTGCTCAATATACAGCTCACGGCCAAAGGTTACTTTTCGGGTACCAAGTTCAGGATTCTCCAGATTATTCGATACCTCCAGCTCTTCCGTCTGTCCTTTGGGATAATTGTCGATAATTAATTTCACCGGCTTTAAAATCGCCATCATCCGCGGCGCCTTCAGCTTCAGGTCCTCACGGATACAATATTCAAGCATTGCATAATCTACGGAACTCTGGGATTTGGAAACCCCGCACAATTCCACAAACAGCTTGATGGACTCCGGTGTGAATCCACGGCGTCGAAGTGCTGCAATCGACACAAGACGAGGGTCATCCCAGCCGTCTACAATTCCTGTTTCCACCAGTTTCTTGATATACCTCTTTCCTGTAACAACATTGGTCAGATACAGTTTTGCAAACTCAATCTGGCGCGGAGGATTTGGATAACCAACCTCCCGCACAACCCAGTCATACAACGGACGGTGATCCTCGAATTCTAACGTACAGATAGAATGTGTGATTCCCTCGATCGCATCCTCAATCGGATGAGCAAAATCATACATCGGATAGATACACCACTTATCTCCGGTATTCTGATGTGTCATATGTGCCACACGGTAAATGACGGGATCACGCATATTAATATTGGGGGATGCCATATCGATCTTCGCACGCAGAACTTTGCTTCCGTCCGGAAATTCTCCGTTCTTCATCCGCTCAAACAGATCCAGATTCTCCTCCACGCTCCGGTTACGGTAAGGACTTTCCTTTCCAGGCTCTTTTAAAGTACCGCGGTATTCCCTGATTTCTTCAGCAGTAAGGTCACAGACGTAAGCTTTCCCATCTTTAATCAACTTTACAGCCGCCTCATACATCTGATCAAAATAATTCGAAGCAAAATACAGGTGATCCTTCCAGTCAGCACCCAGCCACTGGATATCTGCTTTGATAGATTCTACGAACTCCGATTTTTCTTTTGTAGGATTGGTATCATCAAAACGCATATTGAACTGACCGTGATACTGCTGGGCCAGACCATAATTTAAAAGTATGGACTTTGCATGTCCAATATGCAGATAGCCGTTTGGTTCCGGGGGAAACCGCGTACATACATGATCATAAACTCCTTCTGCCAGATCTTTATCAATAGCTTGTTCAATAAAATTCCTGGAAGTCACTTCTTTTTCCATCGAATTCTCCTCCTAAATGCATTCTCTCTAATGTACTTCATCATACCACAAGTTTTTCTATTTTCAAAGTTTTTTTTCTAATTGTTTACGGTTACCTCTGTCTTTTTTCCGGGAAGTGTGTTAGACTATGTAAATGCGCCCTTCATGATACAGGGTTTGCAGAAGTATCCTGATAATAAACTGACACAAACATCACCATATTTTTAGAAAGAACAGGTAAAACATGAATTTTAGTGAATTGAATCTTCGAAAAGAAATCCTCCGAGCTGTCTCAGAGATGGGATTTGAGGAGGCAACCGATATCCAGGCGGAATCCATTCCCTCGATTCTGGACGGCCAGGATGTTACCGGACGCTCCAATACCGGAACCGGAAAGACCGCTGCTTTCGGACTTCCTCTGGTAGAAAGAACCGCAGATAATACAGACCGCTCCAGTGTTCTGATTCTTGCCCCAACCAGGGAGCTTGCACTTCAGATCACGGAAGAAATCCGAAAATTTGCAAAATATCTTCCCGGCATCAGCGTTGCCTGCATCTATGGCGGTCAGCCGATGGATGGTCAGATCAAGGCGCTTAAAAAGGCACGGATCGTAGTCGGCACTCCCGGACGTGTAATGGATCATATGCGCCGTAAAACCCTGAAACTGGATCATCTCAAGACCATCGTGCTAGATGAAGCAGATGAGATGCTGAACATGGGATTTATTGATGATATCCGCACGATTCTGGAAAGCGCACCCAAAAATCGTCAGACCATTCTGTTCAGCGCAACACTTTCCAAAGAAATCCTGAAGATTACCGAAGAATTTCAAACAGAAACTGTATTCGTAAAAGCAGACAAAGGACAGCGTACTACGGATACCATCCATCAGAGTTTTTATTATGTCTCAAAAGATCAAAAAGAAGATGCTTTAAAACTTCTTCTGGAGGATACGCAGCCGAAAAAATGTCTTGTCTTCTGTAATACCAAACGTATGGTAGACAACCTTTCCGATTCCCTTCATGCCAGCGGTTATAAAGCCATTGGGCTTCACGGAGATCTGAAACAAAATCAGCGGAATGCAGTCATGCGCGATTTTAAGTCCGGACGCTCTAAGATCCTGATTGCTACAGATGTTGCTGCCAGAGGAATTGATGTAGATGATGTGGAAGCCGTCTTCAATTATGACGTCCCTCAGGAACTGGAATATTATGTCCACCGTATCGGACGTACCGGACGTGCAGGCAGAGAAGGAGCCAGCTATACGCTTGTTTCCGGGCGTCTCCAATTAAAACAACTGCGTGAAATTGAACGCTATATTGATTCCAGGATTGAAGAAAAAAAGATACCAACCAAAGAACGAATTTTAAAAAGTCAGGAGACTCTTTACCGCAATACTCTGATTGAAGCACTCCAGACCGGAGCGAATCCCGAATGGCTGGCTTTCGTGGAATCTCTGACCGACCAGGGATACACGGCTACCGAACTTGCCGCGGTACTCTGCGAAAAATCTCAGAAAAAAAACAAAAGACTTTCTTCCTTAAAAAATATCGAATCCCATGTTGCTCCCCGCAAAACCTTTACGGACCGCAGCATAAAAGATAACCGCAGAGGAAAAAATAATACCAAGAGAAGATCCGGCAGCCGCTCAAGGGACAATTATCAATCAGACAATGCCGGAAGTTCAAACAACAAATACCGCAGGAAAACAAATGCTGCTTCCGGAAAAAACGGCCGTCAGAATTATAGTATAGGAAAATAAACGATGGATAAAAAAACAAAAGGAATTTTCTGTATTCTTCTCTCCGCTTTTTGTTTTGCCTGGATGAATGCCTTCGTCCGGCTTGCCGGAGATCTGCCATCGATACAGAAAAGCTTCTTCCGCAACTTTGTAGCTGCAATCTTTGCATTTCTCATCTTAAAACGCGATCAGATTCCCTTCCGGTGGCAAAAAGGGAATCTGAAATTTCTATTCCTGCGTTCCATCGCAGGAACACTGGGTATTCTCTGTAATTTTTATGCCGTGGATCACCTTGTTCTTTCTGACGCATCTATGCTGAACAAGATGTCCCCTTTTTTCGCAGTCCTGTTCTCCTTCCTCTTTCTAAAAGAACGCTGCACCCCAGTACAGGTATTCGGAGTGACAGGAGCCTTTATCGGCAGCCTTTTTATCATAAAACCCACCTTCACCAACATGGAACTTCTGCCGTCTCTGATTGGATTTCTGGGCGGTATGGGCGCCGGTGCAGCTTATACTACGGTTCGTCATCTGGGACAGCGCGGGGAAAAAGGTCCTTTTATCGTCTTTTTCTTCTCTGCCTTTTCCTGTCTGGCAACGCTGCCCTATCTGATTTTCCGCTTCCATCCCATGACCTTTACGCAGCTGGGATTTTTGCTCCTCGCAGGTCTGGCAGCGGCGGGCGGACAATTTAGTATCACCGCAGCCTACTGCTATGCACCCTCCAAGGAGATTTCTGTCTACGATTATTCACAGATCATCTTCTCCGCACTGCTGGGATATTTTTTCTTTGGACAATTTCCGGACATCTGGAGCATTCTGGGATATCTTATCATCTGTGGGATGGCAATCCTGATGTTTCTCTACAACCGCAGAAAACAGGCTGTTTGAGCGGGCAGTTTCTACATCTCCATCTCCTCCTGCCACATCAAACGCTGTCTTGCCATTCTGGCGCGCGCCCTTCTGCGCTTACGTTCCCGTTTTACATGAATCATCCACAGATAGGCGCCCACAGCCAGAAATACCGTCAGAATCATCAGGCTGCTGCTGATAATCAGGCTCACATTCAACGGTATCTTCGTAAACTTAAGCTGCACCACATGATCCCCCCGGACATTGGTCAGCCGATAGTTTTCTGACTCCGGATCAACCTTCTTTTTTATACCGTCTATTGTAATCTGAGCCAATTCAAACCCCTTATCCGGCAGATAATCAATCGAAAGTGTTTTTCCGCGCAGCACCTTCTGCTCCTGCACGGAAGCAGTTCCATACTCACTCTCCACCTTCACATCATAATAATAAGGAACCTCTGTCCGATAGATACAAACCGCCCTGCTTCCGTCACTTTTTGTCACATTTACTACCGCCAGATAGATCCCGGGCTCCAATTCACATAAGCCCTCGGGTTCATCTGATGTCACATCCTGAAAAGAAAAATCCAGTTTCGGAGCTGCAACCATCTTCCTTTCGGATATGGAATACACATGGAGAAAATCTCCGATCCCCAACCCCAAAGTCAGAGGAAAATTAATAATATAATCTTCACTCACACACAAATCCTGAAAATTATTCCCCTCCGCTGTATCTGCATATTCTCCCAGATCCTCCACAATCTGAAAATCTGAATCCAGAATCTTAAAACTATAACCGCCCTCGATGTTGGTCTGAATTATATAGCGGTCCTGCTCTTCCTGATACCCAATGCCCAGAATATTGTAGTCATCACTGATTTTGATCTGACGTTTAAACTGCAGTGTATCAGGATCCATCACAAAAAGACATCCCCGGTGCTCCGGATGCTTACTGGTATAAAGCGCTACATAGATTTCATGTGTCTTCGGATTATAAGCCATACCGTTTCCATGCTCCCAATCCGTATCCGCCACCCGCTTTGCCAGAGAATACTGTAAAACCGGATTCCCATTTTCATCCACCGGATTCCGATAATAGGCGGAGATTACATCCGGCGCATCAGAGAAATCTGAAGTGTTCTCAATACAAATAATATAATCTTCTGTTGCACAGATAGACTGCACAATTCCGTTTTCTCCCATCGGCTGATCTTCCAGGATCATTTCCCAGGTCAGATGATTAAATGCCTGATCGCCTGCAATCTCTGCCTGACAGTCCACAGGAAATAGCAGCAAAAACAAAATCACTGCCAAAATCCCCGGTGCATAACCTCTTTTCATCACACTTTCCTTCCTGTTCTGCCGCTTAACAGCAGTATTTTACCTCTCACGTGCCTGTCCGTCCGTAAGAAGCTCCTCTTCCCGAAACAGCTGCCCGATCATCTCCTCGTAATCCCGCAGCCGCTCCGCCTTCTTTATTTTTTTTCTATACTTTTCACAATTGCTGAATATAGGAATCATATAAAGCCAAAGCTCCTTCATCTTAAAAAGCACGGTCTTATCCCCGTACAGAACCTCACAATAATCCCTGTAAATTCTGTCATGAAACTGCTTTAACTGCTCCTTTGTCAGAACCGTGCCGTCTTTTATCCGGGGAACCAGACCCGGATTTTGCAGAATGCCCCTGCCAATCATAACCCGCTCTACCTGCGGGAATGCTTCCTGCATATTCTGAAAATCCTGCACACAATTGATATCACCATTATAGCAAAGGGGAATCCTGCTTCTGTTCACCGCCTCCCGAAAGACCTCCCAGTTCGGCTGGTTTTTATAGAAATCCTTCTGTACTCTGGGATGTATGATCAGTTCACTTAAGGGATACTTCTGATATATTTCCAGTATCTCCTGAAACTCTTCCGGGTCCTGCTTTCCGATTCTTGTTTTTATGGAAATAGAAAGCCGACAGCAGCGGAAAATCGCTTCGAGAAAACGATCCAATTTATCTGTATCTGCTAAAAAACCGGCTCCCCGCCCTTTGGATACCACTGTTTTGGAAGAACAGCCAAGATTCAGGTTCAATTCGCGATACCCAAAACTTTCCAGCTTCTTTGCTGTCTCCAGAAAATCTTCCGCACAATTGGTCAGAATCTGCGGGACAGCATTCATATCTATATTATGCTCCGGTAAGATGTCATTTATTTCCCTTGTGCTGAAATTTCCCCGTTGCTTTGGTTGTATGAACGGAATAAAATATTTATCAATCCCGCCAAAACAATCCCGATATGCATTCCGATAGATATATCCTGTAATTCCCTCCAATGGTGCCAGATAATACTTCACGTTGTCTTCTTCCTCTCTTGTACTTTTTAACCCCATGATACCTGCAGATTGCTGTGCATTTCATGCAAGTATGAAACACATAACCTTTTGACCCCTGTGATACACGGATTGCTCCGCATTTCATGCTCCCGCAATCCTAAAAACATTCGAAATCCGCCCTATTCGGGCTGCTTTCTCATGTTTTACGGGTCCCAAAGTCATGCTTTTTCATGCAAGCATGAAACGCATGACCTTTTGACCCTGATATCATTTTATCAGATGATCGTTGTCTTGAAAAGGGGCGGTCTTGGCTTCTATGATATTCTGATAGCGGAACACCTCCGCACAAGCCGTCTTTGACATCAAAAGTACGGTAAACAGATTGGGAACTGCCATCAGGGCATTCATAATGTCAGAAAAATCCCAGACTACATCCAACGCACACGTGGCCCCCAGAAATGCGGTCAGCGCATAGACAAAGCGATAAATGATACAATAATCTGACTTTTTGACCAGAAATTCAAATGCTTTTTCCCCCTGGTACTCCCATCCGATAATTGTTGCAAATGCAAATAATACGATACCAATGCTGACAAGATATCCACCCCATTTTCCGAATGTGGTCGAAAAAGCTGCAATTGTCAAAGCAGAACCCGTAATCGGTTCTCCGGCTCCATCTGTAATCCCAAGAACACCGGACGCTGCCAGCGCAAGTCCTGTTACCACACAGATAACGATCGTATCAAAGAACACGCCTGTCATACTTATGTATCCCTGTCTCACCGGATCATCTGTATTCGCTGCCGCCGCGCTGATTCCTGCTGCACCCAGACCGGCTTCATTGGAAAAAACCCCTCTGGATACGCCCCAGCGCATGGCCTGACCCATAGATGCCACAATCGTACCACCTACACCTCCTGCCGCTGCTTTTGGCGAAAATGCCATTTTGATGATCTCCAGTATCCCTCCCGGCAGATTTCTGAAATTAACCAGAATCACCAGAAATGCACCTGCCAGATAAAAAATTGCCATACAGGGAACCACAACCTGTGTAACCTTTGCTATGGTTCTGATTCCTCCTAAAATCACCAGAATTGCCAGAATAGTCACTGCCAGTCCGGTAAGCGCTTCCGAAATCCCAAAGGTTTCATTCATTGCAGAAGAAATCGAATTTGCCTGTGTCATATTCCCCATCCCAAAGGATGCAAAGACAGCAAACAGTGCAAACAAAGTTCCGCACACTCTGCCCAGCTTTTTATTCGTAAACCCGTAAAGCATCGTATACATTGGTCCGCCCGAAATCTCTCCCCGGTCATTGATCGTCCTGTATTTTACAGCCAAAAGACTTTCCGCAAGTTTGGTAGAGAATCCCACAAGTGCAGAGAGCAGCATCCAGACCAGTGCTCCTGGTCCGCCCAGAACCATGGCAGTTGCCACTCCAACAATATTACCCGTCCCGATCGTTGCCGCCAGTTCTGTCATAAGCGAAGAAAAGGAAGAGATATCTCCCTCTTCCTTTTCTTTCGTATGTCTTCCAAATCCCATTGCAAGCTTCAGTGCATATCCCAGATTTCTGATCGGCAGAAACCTCATCCTGGCCATAAGATAGCCGCCTGTACCTAACATGAAGACCAACATCAGCGGCCCCCATACCACATCATCAATGGCTCGTAAGATTGCTGACGCATTCTCCATCACGCACTCCTCCCGCAGCAGTCACAATTTCCAGACACGCCCTAACATCAATATATTCATACCACTCAAAAAATATTCTCAAAACGCATGAGCAATCGATGCCGAACCTCTTCGGATGCAAAAGAGATTTCGACAGCATATTTCATCATCTGTACAATTTCATCATCTGTCATTCCGTAATTTTTCTGAACAGACGCAATCTCTTTTTCAATGGAGGTACCGCTCACCGTTCGATTGTCCGTATTGATCGTTACCAGAAGGCCCTGATTAAAAAATTCCCGCATTGGATAAAGCGACTTATCTTTTACTGCTTTTGTCTGAAGATTACTGGTGGGACACATCTCAATCCCAATCCGCCTCTCCCTGCAAAGAGCAATCGCCTCTCCGTGACCTTTTAAAGCAATTCCATGGCCGATTCGCCTTGCTCCACACGATACGGCATCCAGGATATTCTCCACACTTCCACACTCACCGGCATGGATCGTATACGGCATTCCCATCCTCCGTACTTCTGAAAAAAGATTTTTGAATCCCGACATGGGAAAGGCAGCCTCATCTCCTGCGAGATCGGCGCCGCATACCCCTTGTCCCAGATATTCCCGTGCTGCTTTCAGCATTCCCAGATTCTCTTCTTCACTCTGATGACGCATGGCACAGACGATCACGCCGTAATCAATCCCGAATGTTTTCCTTCCCTGCTCCAGTCCTTCTAAAACTGCTTCTATCACCCGACTGCTGTTCAGTCCCTGATGACAGGATAAAAGAGGGGCAAACCTGACCTCTGCATAACAGAGCTGATCCTCAGAAGCCGTTTTCATAAAGTCATAGCCCGCAGCTTTAAGGCCCTCCGATGTCTGGAGACACTGCAGAGGCAGATCAAACTTTTCCAGATATTCTGCCAGGCTTTTACAGTCAGGATCCGCCTGCAGCTCTTTATCCCCGACAGGTCTTCCCAGAAGTTCTTCCATACAAGAACGACTCAAAGAACCGTCCAAATGACAGTGCAGGTCAATCTTCGGCATTTTTTTCAGATATTCCGTCATCTCCTGTTCTTCCTTTCCTAAACTGACATGTCTGCTGGCGCAGACATCACCATTCATGAAAGCCAGATGCTCCGTGCTGTGCACTCCCGCATCTGTCGCCAGTATTCGTAATCCGGGCTATTGCCCTGCTTACTCATACCGGCTTGCCCGTCCAATGTCCATGACTCGCCGCATGCAAGCATGCGCTCCTCATGGCCGCTGTACGGGACTTTCATAGTAAATTTTTCGGACCAAACCCCAGAGGAAGCAGCTCTTCCAACAGAAACGTGTTAAATCCTCCCCTTCCATCCTCCAAAATGATGCGAAATTCATCTGGCCGGCAAAACTCCATCATCACCTGGCGGCAGACACCGCAGGGTGAACACATTTGATCCCCTCGTTCTTCACCCTTTCCGCCGACAATTGTAATTGCATCAAATGCCCGCTCTCCCTCAGATACTGCCTTAAAAAATGCTGTCCGCTCTGCACAATTGGAAGGACCGTAAGCAGCATTCTCAATATTACAGCCCAGATAGATCTTTCCACTTTTCGCCAGAAGTGCCGCTCCCACCCGAAAACCGGAATAAGGGGCATAGGCAGATTCTCTTGCATGATATGCCAGTTCAATCAAATTTTTTTCATCCATGCTTTTGTTCTCCGATCAGACGGATTGTCTCCGTCAACAGACACTTAAATTCACTTGCCACCCGATCGGCAGTTTCCTGAACCTCCTGATGGCTCAGCGTCTGATTCAACATTCCGGCCGCCAGATTTGTGATACAGGAAATTCCGCAAACCTTCATCCCCATATGCTTTGCAGCCATGGCTTCACAGGCAGTACTCATACCTACTGCATCTGCTCCCCATGCTCTGCACATTCTGATCTCCGCCGGTGTCTCATAATTCGGACCTGTGAATTGCACATAGACCCCCTGCTGAAGGGAAACTCCCATATTCCGGGCTGCCTGCCTGACGATTTCCCGCAGGTCTTGATCGTACACCTCACTCATATCCGGAAACCGTACGCCCAATTCTTCCAGATTCGTTCCAATCAGCGGACTTGGAACCGCCGTCGTGATATGGTCTGTAATCAACATCAGATCTCCCGGCTGAAAACTGAAATTCACACCTCCTGCTGCATTGGTCAGAATCACCGTTCTGGCACCTAACAGCCCCATCAACCGAACCGGAAGCACCACGTCTGCCATCGGATACCCTTCATAATAATGCACTCTTCCCTGCATCGCCACGATCGGGATATCTTTCACATATCCGAATAAAAACCGCCCCTTATGCCCCGCAACCGTAGATACGGGAAACCCCTCAATTTCCGAATATTCGATTCTTTCCACAATCTTCATCTCATCCGCATAATCCCCAAGTCCGGATCCCAGAATCAAAGCAACCTCAGGCTGAAAACTGATTTTCTCTCTGACTGCATCCGTACACCTCTGCAGCTTTTCATAAACTCCATTCACCATCCCTGCACTTCCTTTCTAATACGACTCCACTCCCTCTTTTGACACCCGGGCATAAATCCGCGGTTTTACTTCCGGCTTCCTGTCTCCGATTTTCACTGCCCTCTGATACCGTTCCTCTGCCGTCTGAAACCGCTCTTTCTCAGAAGCATACATCACAGCAAGCGTATCCCCTGCTTTTACCAAATCTCCAACCTTTTTCTTCAATACAATTCCGGCTGAAAAATCAATCGTACTGTCCTTTGTCTCACGTCCGGCGCCCAACATCGAGGATGCAATTCCGCAGCTTTCCGTATCCATGGATACCATATATCCGCTTTCCTTTGCTTTCACTTCATGTGTATACGGCGCTTTCAAAAAAAGATCCGTATCTTTGATTACGGAACTGTCACCGCCCTGTGCCTCTACCATCGCAGTCAACCGTTCAAGCGCCCTGCCGCTTTCTATCGCTTCGTCAACCATCCTGCCGCATTCCTTCAATGTTCCCCTGCCTGCCAGACATACCATATTGGCAGCCAGTTTTTTGCACACTTCCGTTAAATCCTCCGGTCCCTGTCCGCGCAGCGTATCCACAGCTTCTATCACTTCCAGACTGTTGCCGACAGCATACCCCAGAGGAACATCCATATCTGTAATCAAAGCCACCGTCTTCCTGCCTGCATGTTCGCCGATGGATACCATCTCCTGAGCTAAAGCGACAGATTCTTCCACGCTCTTCATAAATGCACCGCTTCCGGTCTTTACATCCAACAAGATACAGTCACTGCCCGCCGCCAGTTTCTTACTCATGATTGATACTGCAATCAGAGGAATACTGTCCACCGTCGCAGTCACATCCCGGAGTGCATACAACTTTTTATCCGCAGGAGCCAGATTACCAGACTGACCGATAATACTTAATCCGGTCCGGTTCACGACCTGAAAAAATGCTTCTCTTGTAAGTGTTGTCTGAAATCCCGGAATGGACTCCAGTTTATCTACCGTTCCGCCTGTATGCCCCAGCCCCCGGCCGGACATCTTTGCTACCTTTACTCCACAGGCTGCGACAATCGGCGCAACAATCAAGGTCGTCTTATCACCTACACCTCCGGTGGAATGTTTGTCTGCCTTAATACCTTCAATTCCCGACAGATCCACCATCTCTCCGGAATGTGCCGCCGCCAGGGTCATGGCAAGTGTCTCTTCTTCCGTCATCCCCTGAAAATAAACCGCCATCAAAAAGGATGCCATCTGATAGTCCGGAATCTCCCCGGCCACATATGCGCGGATCATATACTGAATCTCTTCTTCCGTCAAAACACCGCCGTTTCTCTTTCTCATGATAAGATCATACATCCTCATACGAAAAACACCTCCTTCTCAAAAGACCTGTGAACACCCGCTTATTCTGCACTTCTTCGGGGGTTCACAGGTCTTTTCATCCATTACACGAAAAGATTACAGTAATTCTGCTCTCAATTCTTCTGCTGTTTTCATAGATAACATTGCCGGCGCAATATCAAATACAGTTCTGGCACCAGATTCTCCGTTCTTCACAAGACGATATGCCGCTCTCGCATAACATACTAACACAGAGGACGTAAATTCCGGATTGGAATCCAGTTTCAGAGAATACTCGATCACATGCTTGTTGCCCTCTCTTCCGGTTTCGCCGCTTCGGATAACAAAACCGCCGTGAGGCATCTTGCTGTGCTTCTCTTTCAGTTCTTCCTCAGAGATAAAGGTTACGGTAGTATCATAGTCTGCAAAATAATTCGGCATATTCTTGATTGCTTCCTCAATCGCCTTTTGATCTGCACCTTCCTCAGCTACCACATAACATTCACGCAGATGCTTTTCTCTTGTAGTCAGTTTCGGACCGCTTCCGCTTCTGACTTTCTCTACAGCCTCTTCTACCGGCACAGTATACTGAATACCGTTCTTCACGCCCGGCACCCGTCTGATCGCATCAGAATGACCCTGGCTCACTCCTTTGCCCCAGAAGGTATACGTATCGCCCTGGACCAGAATAGACTCTGCATAAATTCTGTTCAAAGAGAACATACCCGGATCCCAGCCCACAGAGATAATACCAATATGGCCGCCTTCTTTTGCAGCCGCATCCATATTAGAAAAATACTCCGGGATTCTCGCATGTGTGTCAAAACTGTCAATCGTATTAAAATTTTTCACGATCTCGGGTCCGATAACCGGCAAGTCCGTAGCAGAACCTCCGCATAAAATCATCACATCAATCTCATCCTTCATTGTCAGGATATCATCCATCGCAACTACAGGTACACCCTCTGTCATAATTTTTACAGTTTCCGGCGCACGGCGCGTGAAAACAGCCTTCAGTTCCATATCCTGGTTCCGTTCAATCGCCAGTTCAACACCCCGGCCGATATTTCCGTAACCTACAATACCAATTCTGATTTTTTTCATGATATTTTTCTCCCTTATTTTCTGTATCTTCACAAAAAAGTATACCACGCAGATTCCAGTTAGACAATCCAAAAAAATCCATTACAGGACCTCCTCCAGATGAAATCCCGACAACATCGGATTATCTATCACCTTTCTCCTCTGCACATTCTTAAATAAGTTTCCGTCATTTTACATAAGTATTCCGGTTTTTTCGTTGAATCCCCTTCACCTTCGGCTACCGTCAGGGCGCCGCAGATCATACAGGCAAACCGTTTCTTACAGTTTTTACATTCTGCCGGAAGATATATCTGTTCTGTCTTCTCGCAGATCTCCTTCCATCCTGAGAGAAATCCTTCTTCAAAGGGGCGGACAACCGGCTGATTCATCATTCCGCAGGGCGTCATCCTGCCATCCCAGGTAATCCAGAAGGACGACCGGCCTGCCATACACCCCATATGCTCATCGGCTACACGGCTGCATTCCTCTTCCTCCTCTTCCTGTGGAATTCCTTTCTTCATCTGTTCCAGGAAAACTTTGAACTCATCCTCTTCCATCTGGCATTTTTTTGTCCGGAACAATGCTTCCCCGGCAGCTTCCGGCGTAAACCGTACTTCATCGTCTATCACACCGTCTTTTGCACTCCGCACCGGTGGAAACATATAAGATGTCGCATGAACCGGAATCTCTCTCTCCCCGGCAAATGCATAGATTTCCTCCATATCCTCAACATTATATTGAGTAAAACTGGCGTTGATATTGACAAAAATTCCTGCCTGATGTAAAAGATCAATTCCACGTGTCGCCTGGTCAAAGCCCTTCGGATTCCCGCAAAGTCTTTCATAGGTTTCGTTACTTCCGCCGTACAAGGTCACATTAATTTTGGAGGGCGGATAGTCCTTCAGCCATTCCAATGTTTCTTCCGTTATCATCGTTGCATTGGAATTGATAGAGATTACAAACCCCATCTTACTCAATTCCAGATAAATTTCTTTAAAATCTGCTCTTAAGAACGGTTCTCCCCCGGTCAGAAGCAAAAAAAGCATTCCCTGTTCCCGGCAGATCTTCCCCATCTCAATCCACTCACTGGCCGTATATTCCCTACCTCTTACGCGCATCTCTTCCTCAGACATCCGGATATAACACATCCGGCAATTCATATTGCAACGCGGTGTCAATTCAAAGGTTCCGCTGATCGGAATCTTATTTTTTGCTGCCTTCTGGTAAAGGAACCGGCGCAGCTGCGGCTGACTTTTCTTCTCTGATGCCTTCATATAATTTCCTCCTGGGACTATTGTATCAAACATCTGAGGACATTTACAATCTCTTTTTTATTTATTCTTAAAATGAAGCAGCATCGCCCCGTTCGTTTACCAGACGATACCCCACTGACTCCACACGTCTTGCCAGGCATTCGCGGCACTCGGCTGCTTCTTCACCTGTACAGATTTTATGATCATACAGCTCGTATTGCTTTCTGTTTTTTAACGGAGACAGATTCGGCATTACCACATTGGCTCCGACTGCCAACCCTTTCTCTCTTCCCTGGGGATCCAGAGTACCAAGAGCTGTGGTAGCCGGAAGCAGCACCTTCGGCAGTAAAATCCTGATAACAGACAAAAGAAACAGTGTCAATTCCACACTGCCTTCCTTTTCTTTTGCATATATCGTATCATGATGGGGAATGAATGGACCGATTCCAACCATATGGGGATTCAGCTCTTTCAGAAATATCAGATCCCGGGCAAGATGTTCCGCAGTCTGACCGGGAGAGCCGACCATAAATCCGGCTCCCACCTGATATCCCAGTTCTTTCAAATCATACAGACATTGTTTTCTCACAGCAAGACTCATACCCGCCGGATGCAGTGTCCTGTAATGCGCATCGTCCGCAGTCTCATGCCGAAGCAGATACCGGTCAGCCCCTGCTTTGCGAAACGCCTGATAAGCTTCATAAGATTTTTCTCCAATCGACAGGGTAATGGCACAGTCCGGATACCTGTCTTTGATCGAGCGGATAATCTCTGTCATCCGCTCCTTTGTATAATAAGCATCTTCCCCGCCCTGAAGCACAAACGTACGAAAACCCAATTCATGTCCCTGCTCACAGCAATCGAGAATTTCTTCTTTTGTCAGCCTATATCGTTCTGTCTTGTGATTTCCTTTACGGATTCCACAATAATAACAATCATTTTTACAATAATTCGTAAATTCGATAAGTCCTCTCGTATATACCTGATTTCCGTAATACAACTTTCTCAGACGCACCGCTTCCTCTGCCAGCAGTCTTGTTGTTTCCGGATTTCCTGCCTGACGAATAAGTGCAACATATTCCGCTTCTGAGAGTTCGTGATCTGCTATCAGCTTTTCTGCGATATCCATTGCTTCTCCCTCCTGCTTATAGCTTACCCTCTGTCTGCTGTAATCGTCAACTGTGATTTCTGTTTTAGATATAATATTCTACAGTTCTGTCTGACTTCATATGAAAGATTTCAAAGATTTTATCTCTCGCCACGATAAATTCATCCGAAGTTCTGTCTCTTTCGTGACCAAGCTGGATATTTACAATACTCTTTATCTTTCCCGGATTGGGTGTCATAACTACAATGCGGTCTGCCAGAAAGACAGCTTCTTCAATATCATGGGTAACAAAAATAATTGTTTTCTTCTCCTCACTGGACAGTTTCCGTACATCATCCTGAAGTTTCATCCGGGTAATTGCATCCAATGCCCCAAAGGGCTCATCCATAAACAAAATCTCCGGATCTACTGCCAGTGCTCTGGCGATTGCTACACGCTGCTGCATTCCCCCGGATAATTGATGAGGATGTTGATTCTTAAACTTACTCAAGCCCACCAGATCGATATATTGATCCGCGATTTCGGTCCTTTGGGCTTTCGGTACCTTTTTTGTCTCCAATCCCAGCTCCACATTTTTCTGTACGTTCCTCCATGGAAGCAGTCCATAATTCTGAAAGATTGTCACATACCGGATGTCGGGTTTTTCAACCTTCTTCCCATCTATCGTCACACTGCCTTCCGTAATCTTTTCAAATCCCGCTATTGCATTCAACAATGTGGTTTTTCCGCATCCGGAAGGTCCCAACAGGCAGATAAACTCACCCTTTTCCACCGAAAGTGACACGTGATCCAGAGCCTGAAACACACGATCCTTTTGCTGGTATCTTACGGATACATCTTCAACCTCAATATACATGACATTCACCTTCCTTTCTCTGCATTTATGTATTTAACCACGCCGAATCCCCAGGTCTTTGCCACCCATCGTTCAAACAATTTAATCAGAACATCTAAGATCAGACCTACAAGACCAATGGTAATCATAACCGCCAGAAGGGCGTCTGCGCGGATACAATTCTTGGCATCCATCACAAGGAATCCCAAACCGGTCTGGGAACCTACCATTTCTCCGGATACCAGGAAAATCCAGCAAGTGCTTAAGGCAAGATGAAGGCTATTTGCAATCTGTGGAAATATTGCGGGAAACACAATTTTAAATACGGTATGAAACTGAGACAGATTAAAATTTTCAGCCACTTTCAGATAAACCGGATCAATCCCGTTAACTGCTCCGACTGTGGACAGCAGGATTGGAAAAAAGCCGGCAATAAAAATAATCGCAATGGCCGGAATATCTCCGATTCCCACCCACAGAACAATGAAAGGAAGCCATGCCACAGGCGCAATGGGACGAATCAGTTGTATCACTGGATTCATATATGCAAAAGCAGTGGGAAACCATCCAAGGAAAAGTCCCAACAATACACCAAGAATAACAGAGGCAAAATACCCAATCAGAAACCTTGCCATACTCGCCTGAATATGCCCCAGCAGATTGATTCCCGAAGTACTTCCCTTCAGACCTGTCGTCAATAGTTCCTGAAATGCTTCCAATACTTTCCCTGGTCCGGGAAAGAGCACAGAATTAAAATTTCCAAATGTTACTGCCAATTGCCAGATCCCTAATAAACAGACAAAAGATATGACAATCCGCCTGATTGACTTGAACACAGATTTCCCCTTTCCTCAGAACGGTCAGATACGGTCTCTTCTGACCGCATCTGATTCCACCGAACTGAATCTTTTATTTTTTCTGATAAATAAATTCTTCGTAAGACGGAGGATTCTCGTTGATCCCGTATTTTTTTACTTTATCCGCCAGTGTCTGATATGCTTCTTCTGTGATTTCAAGATTGTCAAAGTGAATCCATGGAAGAGACAATTCCAACACCTTTTGATCCTGCCCCAGATATTGTTCTGAGATTTTTTCTGCCGTTTCCTCATTCAGAGAATTTCCCGCCTCATAATACTTCTCAATAAGCCGGTCAGTGACCTCCGGATTTTTTTCAATAAATGCCCCGTTCAGCACCAGCCCGCAGCAAAGGGAATCTTCCCACAGTTCTTCGGAAGTATACAGGACATGACCAAAGTCCTGGCTGACTGCCTGTGCTCCGAATGGTTCAGCCACACAATAGCCGTCGATGGAACCACTGGCAAGAGAAGAGGGCATCTCGGAAGGTGCAAGCTGTACGACCGAAACATCATCTATGGTAAGTCCCCCCTCTGAGAGCATATCATTCAGCAGAATATTGTGTGAGGACTGCGTATGAGGAATTGCAAAGGTCTTCCCCTTCAGCTCTGCAGCAGACTGTATGTTATCTGAAACTATCACAACATTTCCATCTTTATGTCCAAGCGCCGCAGCCTTTAAATCAATTCCCTGACTTACAGCGCTCATGGCAAGTTCGATCAAAACAGATGCACCGTCAATCCGGCCGGAATTCAGAGCATCTGTAAGATCTGACCAGGAGCTGAATTTTTCCAATTCGATCGTCAAATCTCCATTTTCTGCATCCAGTAATTCTTTCTCTTCAAGCACAGCAAGCGCATGGGTAATCGGAAGATACCCCAGACGTACGACTGTTTTTCCCTCTTCGTTCTTTCCCGATACCGACGCTTCCCTGTCAGTACCCTTTCCCCCTGCATTCTGGCAGGCAGTAACTGAAATTGCCAGTGAGATACCAAGCGCAATTCCAACAATTATTTTCCACTTTTTCATAACTTTCACCTCAACTTTTCATTTCTGCAGTATTCCAGCCTCCGCTGTTTTAATCCCACCCCAGAGCTTTTCTCTTTGCTTTCAGATCTTCTACAATCTTATTTCCCAGAGATACCGGGTCCGTATCCACATGCATCACCGAACCAAGTGTCTCACGGGTTCCTTCTTTCAGGAAGTGAATCACATTGGCAGAACCCTGAATCTGTGCCTCCACGCAGTGATAGGAATTGACGCCCATCAACCGGAAACCAAGAGCCGCATCGATCCCTTTTTCATTTCCCCATTCAGGAGAGGTAAAACCATAGGGCATCTCATAGATATTTTTTCCCAACGCCCCTGCAACACCTGCAAAAATACCGGAAGAGCGGGTATTATCGATACATTCCCCCACATGCCACACAGGCGGCAGATCCGGCTGCAGGAATTCCTTCAGGCTTTCCCCGGTTCTGTCATACACTGACGTGGTACAGTAGCCCAGCTTCATCAGAGGAAATGCAGCACAGCCGTTGGTAAGAATCAATACGTTATTCTTCAGCAGCACATCAGCTACATCAATAATCGCCCGCTCATACAGAACTTTGGGATTATTACACCCCACCATATTGACAATTCCCAGAATCCTGCCGCTCTTTACCGCATCCGCCAGAGGCTGCATACTTCCGAAACGCTTATGTACATATTCCACAGAAAATCCCACTTCCGCTTCTACCTCATAAGGCGGAATAAATACCGGAACTCCCTGCCGTTCCTCAAAACTCTCAATTGCTCTTTCTACAATCCGCTCTGCAATCTTCTGTGTCTGGTCAATATTGGAATGATGATGGTCATATGCAATATGTTCCGCCCCGGGAAGCCTTGCAGAATCACTGGTCGTTACAACCGTCGTTTTATAACACCTTGCCACCTCCATGATGGATGGAAATACATCCTGTACATCTGCCACCCAGAGATCCAGCGCACCGGTGCCGAGCACAAGTTCAGCGGTTACCGCGTTCGAAAGCGGAATAACCCCTGCATATCGGTACATTGCCGAGAGACCGGAACAACAGATACCATAGAAGCGGATGCCCTTCGCACCTTTTTCTTTCGCAAGGTTCTGATACTTTTCCTGAAGTCCCGTCTTTACAATCTGGCTTACCAGAAGAGGAAGATGACCGTGAACCGCAATATTGACATATCCTTTCTGTAAAGCTCCTACGTTTACTTTTGATGTCACCCTGTCTCCCACGCCGAACAGACTGTCCGTGGCAATATTGGAAGCCACCACGCCGGTAAAAGTAAAAGCCAGCCCGCAGCGAAGGAACTGCTGCATAATACTTTTCCAGTCACCGTCCGTCGCGCATCCGGTTTTATGATAAGATTCAAATACTTCATGATAAGCGCTGACGGGAAGAATATCCAACTTTTTCCATACCTCCTGCCGTTCCGCCGGGGCACAAGCCTTAATCGTCTGATATTCATCCGGTTCTGTTCGGGAAAGATCCTCCAGAAGAATATTCGCAAGATCTATGGCAATCTTTTTCACACTTCTGTTTCTGGTCTTGATTCCAAAAGCCTGTGCCATGCTTTTCACTTTATATTCACCGATAATCGGTAGGTCCAGCTTACCTTGTGCCGCCCATTTCAGTGCCAGAATGACCTCTCTTGCATGCATACCATGCTGAGCCACACCTGCGGCCGCAGACCTGAGCAGATTCCTTGCCACGATCAGATCCCCATCTGCCCCGCAGACTCCTCTGGGACTTTTCGGCGTAATCCTGCAGGGACCCATGTTGCAGATTTTACAGCAAGTTCCGGATAAACCGTAACTGCACATAGGTTTCTGCTTGTCAAAACGGTCAAACGTTGTATCTACACCGATTTGTTCCATATTCAGCATCATCTGCCGCACTGCCGGATCCGGAGTGCGGTCCAGTACATCCTGTTTGGAAGGAAAGGTCTTTTTATATTCTGCCACTGCTTTCATATAATCTTCTGTGAATTCTGCTTCATGGAAATGTTCATACAGATTGCCGTTTTCATCAACATGTGTATGCGCTTCTTTCTCTGCCGGAACCAGAACTTTTGGTACTCCATGATCATCAAATCCAATCAATGCCCTGTGCTGATGGGCGTTTTCCTGATGATTCTTTTTCTTTTCCATTCTTCCGTCCTCCCTTTACTTTATATTACCTATCTGTTTAGTAGGAATTATAGCATTGAGAGATCCCTGTGTCAATTATTTTGGAAGAATTTGTATGTATTTATTTTAATACATAACGGATTCGAAACTTCGTGCGAGTCTTTAAAAGGAAATAGTTCTATGTATTCCCTTGAGACTCTGCTTGCCTACTTTCCATATAGCACACACTGAAAAGCCTCAACGCAGCTCGCTACGCCTGCGTTTTTCAGTATGCACTCTCTGAAAAATACTCTGCGCATAAAGGTCTGGTTAATTACGGAACGATGTACGAACAAAACCATGCCTTCATCGTATTCAGCACCTGAAGCAATTCCTCTTCCGAAATAATATATGGAACCATCGCATAGAGATAATTCAGAAACGGTCTGGCAAACACCCCCCGCTCATAAGCAAACTGCTGATATCCTTTCAGCGTCTCCGAATCATATACTTCGATACAGACACATCCTCCCATCATACGAACCTCTTTGATACGCGGATCTGTAAATCCTTCCATCTCACGTCTTGTAATTTCCTCAATTCGATGAATCTTAGACATATAATCTTCCTGCTCAAACAATTCGATTGATTTCAATGCCACGCTGCAGGCAAGCGCATTGCCCATAAAGGTAGGTCCATGCATGAGTGCCATATTGGGATCATCCCCATAGAAGCCCTCATAGACTTTTTTATTTGCCACGGTAACCGCATGCCCGATATAGCCGCCGGTCAGCGCTTTGCCAAGAACAAGAATATCCGGCAGCACCAGGTCTGCCACAAAGCGGTTTCCGGTACGCCCGAAACCAGTGGCAACCTCATCAAAAATCAGAAGAATCCCATACTGATCACAGAGTTCCCTTGCCCGTCTTAAAAATGCAAGATCATACATCCGCATCCCGCCTGCCCCCTGCAGAAGCGGCTCCGCAATAAAACAATTCAAGACTTTATGGTATCTCTCAAATACCTCCTCCAACGCCGGAACCTCTGTCGGAATATGAATCACATCTTTTTTCTCTCCATAAGCTTCCAGTATAAAATGATAATCTTCATCATCACCGACTTCCATGGCTTTAAATGTATCTCCATGATAGGCATGAGTGAGAGCAAGTACTTTTGTTCTCTCTATCTCTCCCCGATTCACAAAATATTGCAGTGCCATCTTTAAACTGACTTCCACGGCAACACTTCCCGAATCCGAAAAGAAACAATAATCCAGATCCCCGGGCAGCCAGCTCTGTAACTTTTCGGAAAGTCTCTCCACCGGTTCATGCGTCAGACCTCCGAGCATCACATGAGAAAAATTGTCTGCCTGAGCCTTGATAGCTTCATTTAATACCGGATGCTTGTACCCATGGATCACACTCCACCAGGAAGAAACAGAATCAATCAGCTTCCTCTCTTCCGTCTGAAGCCAGACCCCTTGCGCATCCACAATCTTATACGGCGGTTTCATATCTTTCATCTGTTGATAAGGATACCATATCATACGAATTTCACCTCATTTTTCCTCATATAAAGATTCCAATAGTTCTATATCCATGTTCAATTCTTCGCTTCCATCCTCAATACATGCCAGCACCGGCAGGCCTGTCATAGCTTCACACATATGGAGATTGTCCTCCTCCATCGTATCGCCGGGATGAAAATGATTCAATAAGATTCCTTTGACCGGAAGATTTCTTGCTCTCATATATTCTACCGTCAGTACAACACTGTTGATCGTACCCAATCCTGCGTCTGCCACAATCAGGCTGGAAAGCCCCAGCTCTTTCACAATATCCTCCAGCTGTATTTTCTCCTCATCAAAACAGATGGGACAGAGAATCCCGCCGCTGCCTTCCATGGTAACATAATCATATTTGCCGCAGGCTTCCTCGAACCCTTTCCTGACCACTTCCATCTGCACCGGATTTCCTTCCATTCTGGATGCCAGATGTGGGGAAACCGCTGCCTCATAAATGTATGGACACATCTCATCGACAGACTGTGAGATGCCGGAAATACGCTTCACATACATGGCATCTCCGGGAATCAGACTTCCATCTTCGTTACGTTCATTTCCGCTCATCGCCGCTTTATAGTAAGCAGCATTTTTCCCGCTTTCTTTCAGCTTCTTTACGATCAATCCGGCAACATACGTTTTTCCCACATCGGTTCCCGTACCGGTAATAAATAATTTTTTACTCATTGCAAAGCCTCGCCTCAAATCCCAATCGTTTGATAAGTTCCATATCTGTCTCCACCGTAATTCCCGCAGTAGTAAGCATATCTCCTGAGATAGCAGCATTTGCACCGCTTCGGAAACATGCTTCTCCTTTGTCACCCACCAGGCCTCTTCCCCCGGCCAGACGAATGGACGCATCCGGAATCAGAAAACGGAACACAGCCACACATCGGCAGGCTTCTTCATTGGTCAGCGGCCGATTCTTCTCATAAGGCGTTCCGGGAATCGGATTCAGCAAATTAACCGGAATTGATTTCACACCCAGTTCTCTTGCCGTCAATACCATATCGATCCGATCCTCCATCGTCTCCCCCAGTCCCAGAATCCCGCCGGAACAGATGGACAGACCCGCACGTCTTGCCGCTTTCAAAGTCTTAATTTTCTCTTCGTATGTATGGGTCGTACAGACTTCCGGAAAATAACGGGCGGAAGATTCCAGATTACAGTGAACACGGGATGCACCTGCCGCCTTGATTTTACGAAACTGCATTTCATCCAGCAGTCCGAACGAAACGCAGACTTCGATATTCGTTTCCTCTTTGATTCTGCGAATACTTTCACAGACCTGATCCACCTCACGGTTCGAGAGACGCTTCCCTGATGTTACAATCGAATATCGTAAGACACCGCGCGCACCGTTGTACCTTGCTCCTTCAAGAAGTTCTTCGGCAGAGAGCAGCGGATATGTCTCGCTGCAGGCAGTATGGTAATGTGCACTCTGGGCACAGTATTTACAATCTTCTGAACATTTCCCGCATTTTCCGTTGACAATCGTACAGAGATCAAAACCATTCCCACACATCTTTTTACGGATTTCATCTGCTGCTTCTCTCAATTCCGCAAGGGGCGCCTGGGACAAAGCAAGTGCTTCCTCACGGGTAATCCGCTCCCCATGCAATGCTTTTTCTTTCAATTCTTTCACAACGTTCATGATTTTTTCCTCACATATTGGTAATAACAGGTTTCAGGCGTTTTGCCAGAACAGCTGCTGCAAAACACAGACAGATATCACCCGGCACTGCTAAAAGAAAACAATAAAGGAACAACGGCCACAACCCAATCGGTGTATGGATCACAAAGTTACTGATTATGTAATAGTAGACCATCCCCACTCCGTAAACGACAGCAAGACCAACAAAATCAGCTGCAAGAATTCTTCCGAATGTCAACCCTTCCCTCTTCTCTGTCATTTTTCCGGTCACATAACTTGCCAAAATGAATCCCGGAATATAACCGAAACTGGGTTTCAGTAAATACCAGAATCCGCCGCCCTCTGCAAAGACCGGAAGTCCGATCAGACCAAGAAGGGCATAAATTCCCACACTGACTGCACCCAGTTTTCCGCCCAGCAAGAGTCCTGCCAACATCGTAAACAGAAACTGCAGGGTAAAAGGAACGACAGGAACCGGAACTTTGATAAATGCTCCGATGGCAGTCAATACCGTAAACAAGGCACACAAGGTCATCTCTTTGATTTTTGTCTTCTGCTTCGTCATCTCATCTACTCCATATTCTCTTTCATTTTTCGTACCGGAATGCATCTCATCCTACATTCTTTCCGAAATCCGTTTTCTATGTTCTAAGAGTAACAGAAGCGCTTCTTTTTGTCAACCTTTCAATCATTTAAAGTTAACATTTAACTCTTCCCAGACAACAAATCTGACGAAAACTCTCTTTCCACGCAATACTGCAGCACAGACTCCATTTGCGGGGAAACCCATTTGTCCCGATGGTAGAGAAGCTGTTTCCATACCACAATTTCAAAATCCTCTACATGCAGATACGCCATCCTGCCCCTGGCAACTTCTTCAGCAGTTACATAATCAGGCAAAAACGAAATTCCGACTCCCTGTTCTACCAGAGAACAGATCAACCCTGTACTCCCGATTTCCAGGATCGGCTGAATCTCCAGCGACATTCCCGCCAGTTTTTCATCCAACAGTCTGCGATAACTCATCCCTCTCTCAGTCAGGATAAAGGGCTGATGTATCAATTCCTGAACAGAAATTGTTTTTGAGTGGCAAAGGGGACTTTTTGCATCTGCAACAAAGTGCATTTCCATCTTCTCTTCTCTGACAATCACATATTCCGTATTATAAATATGATTATCCAGAGTCAGGATTGCATCTGCCTCATTGTGATTGATAAGACGAAACATCTCTTCCGTTCCCGCCTCAATAATCTTTAACGTAATCCCCGGATATCGCTTCCTGAAATCCAAAAACTGTTCTCCCAACAGGGAGTCACATAGAGAATCCGGCATAGCCAGGCAGATATGGCCTTTGACCGTCCTCTCATCCTGCATCTTCTCCCCCAGCTCCTGTGTCAGCTTGCTGATCTGATGGGCATATTCCAAAACCTCTCTTCCTTTCTCCGTCAAGGCAACTGTATGATTAATCCGTTCAAACAGCTGAGAATTCAGCTCTGTTTCCAACTGCTTAATCTGAAAGGAGACCGTTGACTGTGAATATCCCAGTTTCGAGGCCGCTTTTGTAAAACTGTTTAACTCAGCTACATGAATAAATGTAATTAAATTCTTTATATCCAAATCCTTTTTCTCCTCTATCTATTTTTTCGATTCTATGGATTATAATTATTAATTTTACAGATGTTACATTCTAATATATACTAAATAGCAGAAAGTTACAACGATTCTTAACAAAAAGTACAAGATTGAAAAATACGCAAAAAGGGGAACATTAGGATGGCTGTTATTCAATTTTTCTATCATCTGTTATGGGGCGATCTCATCACAATTCCACTACCCGGAGGAAGTTCTGTCGGGCTTTCTTTGCTTGTCCTGATTCTGATACCATCCGGAATCTATTTTACTGTCAGAACTCGTTTTCTTCCTTTCCGTCTCTTTCCGGAAATGCTGAAAATCACAACAGAAAAGAAAAGCCTCTCCCAAAAAGGTTCTATTTCCGGTGTGCAGGCTTTAATTATATCGACAGCAACCCGGGTGGGTATGGGCAACCTGGTCGGCGTGGTGGCCGCAATTTCCGCCGGCGGTCCCGGAGCCGTTTTCTGGATGTGGGTTATCGCTCTGCTGGGTTCCTCTACTGCATTTATCGAAGGAACTCTGGCACAGCTCTATAAGGAAAAAGACCCCCTTTACGGAGGCTACCGGGGCGGTCCTGCCTATTATATCCATCACTATTTTATGAAAAAAAACAGCAATCGAAAACGCTCTGGCATTGCAGTATTGTTTGCAATTTCCGGATTAATCTGTTGGTGCGGCATCAGTCAGGTAATCGGAAATTCGGTCTCTTCTGCTTTTACAAACGCATTTCAGATTCCGCCGCTTTATACAACAATCGCTCTCGTTCTTATTGCTGCAGTTATCGTATTGCGTAAAAATGCTACCGTAAAAGTTCTGGATATTATCGTTCCGATTATGGCCGGATGTTATTTCCTGATTACGCTGTTTATTATCCTCAAAAATGCAGGACAGCTTCCCGCTGTATTCCAGCAAATCTTTGCGGAAGCCTTTGGCTTACGTCAGGCAGCAGCAGGTGGATTTGGTGCAGTTCTTATGAACGGAGCGAAACGGGGCCTCTTCTCCAATGAAGCTGGTTCCGGCTCCGCTCCGTGTGCAGCAGCGGCGGCCGAGATCAGTCATCCCGCAAAAGAAGGACTTTTGCAGGCCTTTGGTGTATTCATTGATACCATCGTAATCTGCAGCTGCTCGGCAATGATTATGCTGCTGGCCCCATCTGATCTGACTCAGGGACTTGCCGGTATGGACCTTCTGCAGGCGGCCATGCATTACCATATGGGCAGCTTTGGAGTGGTATTTATCGCCGCTATCCTGTGGTTATTCAGCTTTTCTACCTTTATCGGCATCCTCTTTTATGCCCGTTCGAATGTAGCGTACCTCTTCGGAGACAACTGGCTGTCTCAGACACTGTATAAAATTCTTGCTCTGGTCATGCTCTTTATCGGAGGGCTTGCAGCTTACACCTTTGTCTGGGATCTTGGCGATATCGGCATCGGTCTGATGACTATTTTTAATATGATCGCCCTTATCCCACTGTCCCGCCGGGCACTTGATTCTTTAAAGGACTATGAAGAAAAGAAAAAACAACGCTGAAAAAAAGACTGTATTCTGTGATATCGTATCTACAGAATACAGTCTTTTCCATTGTCTCCATCAGGTTCTTTTACATAAAAATATCTCCTGCTTCTTTTTGGTTCTCTTTCAAAAAAACTGTCACCTGATTGTTCAAATCGCAGGTCGCCAGAAGAACATCTTCGACCCGGTCTGCTCCCTGTCCCTTGATCTGACTGAGCAGCCACTTTTCATTGTTACCGGTATGACGGAGATTCTTCTCCATAATTTTTCCATCCAGGATTACATTTGCCACCATATAGTCCTGCTCCGGAGACAGACCCAAATCGGAAGGGGTTGCCGGACGATCTGAAACTTTTGGAAGAAAACTGATTTTTCCATTCCCCTCCAGAATCGCAGTTTCAAGTTTGGAAACGTCAAAATATCCCTGCCCCCGGCACTGAACCAAAAATTCAGTTACATCAATTTTCGCTTTTTTCAAATTCTCCCTGTAAAGCTCACCGTTATTCATAAGTACAAGCGGTGTCCCTTCAATCAGTCTCCTGGCTTTTATGGATTTTGTGCCAAGCCAGGACAAAAGAAGAGCAGCCAACGCATAGACAATCATCGCTGTCAGCGGTTGTGTAAAATTATTTTCCAATGAAGTAGCCATCTCAGCTGCAATAGAACCAATCGTAATCCCATTAATATAATCAAACATACTCATCTGAGACATCTGTCGGTAACCCAGCAATTTTGTAAGTATAAAAATTGCTAAAATTGATCCAATAGAAAGTGCAATAATGTAAAATACTTCTGGCATAAGACCTCCTTGAAGTTCCTGTTAATCTTCGATGTTGATTATCATTTGTGACTGTTCAGAAGTCACTCTTTCGCATGCTATAAAACCGCTGCATTGTTCTTAGTATGCCGAAAACTTTTCCGTTTATACAACCATGCCGTAATCACAGAAACAACAGGTACTGCCAGGATAATACCGAAGGTCCCTGATAATCCCTGAAGAATCTCAGTTCCCATAAAATAAGAATTCATCAATTGACGCTGCGGCATATTGTAAGCATAATAAATAATCATCAATGTGGAAGAGCCTCCGGCAAAGGCCAGAATCAAAGTGTTGGCATCTGTCCCCATCATATCCCGCCCCACATGAATTCCACTTTTTACCAGCTCTTTCATCGACAAGTCCGGTGAATGAAAATAGATCTCACTAATCGCAGAGGAGATCGACATAGCAACATCCATAACCGCTCCCAGAGATGCGATTAAAATTCCCGAAAACAAAATTCCGCCTGCCTGAAGCCCTGAGTTCTGTTCAACCAGAATCAGTGTTTCCACTTCTTCCACATTATATCCTGTAATATGCATAAAATGCCCAAATAAAAATGCGATTACTCCCGCAAACACACATCCCACAGTTGTACCCACGATCGCAGAAAGCGTTTTTATCGAAAATCCTCCCAGCAAAATCAGCGTAAACAACGTAATCAGTATACAGCACAAAACTGCTGCCAGGAAGGGCTGAATTCCCAGGTACATCAGAGGCAGATAAAAAAACAGAATGCAGACAGCAGCAAAGATAAGGGCAACTGCCGCAAAAATGCCCTTCCTTCCTCCAATCAGAAACAGCAACAACAAAAACAGTGTGACAAAACCAATCATGACAGGTGTTCTGTCATAATTGTATACATTGGCTGACAATGTATTCCCATAGGCACTTACGTTTATGATAACATGACTTCCCACCTTACAGGCAGCTCCATACAAGTAACCGTCAAGGCTTGTCGCCTTGACGGTCTTTCCCTTATAAGATCCGCTGGTAATCCTGACTTCTACCGTCTGTTCTCCGTTTCGCTCTCCATTACTTCCAATATTATCCTTTATCATTTTGGTTACCACTGCTTTTTCAAAAGAACTTCCGTCCTCTGCAAGCAAAGGTGTCTTTTGGATCGAGTGGTTCAAAATGATCAGAAACGTCAGGAATGCGGCAGTCAGTAAACTAAAGATGATATAGTAAGATCGTGACTCTTTCAAATTTGGTATCGCTCCTTTTCTCAGTTATGAGTTCAGATAACGGGACAGCATGACTGCAGCTTCTACACGATAAGCACCTTCCGCTGGTGCCAGAGTCCCGTCTTCTTTTCCCTGAATCATTCTCTCATCGACTGCCCAGGCCATAGCCTCTTCTGCAAATGCGCTTATCGCCGTACCATCTTTAAAATCTCTCAGAGCATCGCTCATCTTGTACTCCGGTTTTACAAAACGGTATAACATCGTAACCATCTGTTCTCTGCTAATCTCATCTTCCGGCCCAAACGTAGTGGGGTTATATCCACTTACAACGCCTTCGCTTACCCCCCATACTACAGCATCACCATACCATTCGTTTTCATCCACATCCGTAAACGTTGTCTTTTCTGTAACTTCCGGACTTCCAGCCATCCGGTACAACGCAGTCAGGAATTGTGCACGGCTGAGTTTCTCACTGGCACCAAAGCTCTCTTTATTCAGACCGGTCATGATTTCTCTCAGAAGCATATCTTTGACTCCTTCATAGTACCATTCACCCTCCTTCACATCCTTATATGTAAATTCAGCTTTTATCAGATTCTCTTTTGCATTTACCAGTGAAGTATATAAATTCTGATATACGGCAGCATTTGTAACTCCCTGGGAGTTATCCATTGTCTTATCCAGAAACGGAACATAGCCGGTTTTTAATCTGGTATTCTCTTCTGCACGATATTCCCCCTGGGCATATCCATAATAGTTCAGCGGATCCTTATCATTATTTCCCTGAATAGAAGAATCGTAGTTTTCAGTCAACTCTGAGGGAACCTCATCCTTCTCTGTCTCAAGGAATTTTCTGGCCTCTTCTGCCGCATCCTGATATGCCTGATAGCTTTTCTTCGTATAATCTTCTGATTTTGCAGACTCAGCCTCACTTAACAGGCTCAGAAGAGACGCCTTGTTCTCTGTCTTTTCAATCGTAAAATCACCGGCGTATTTATTTCCGTCATTATCGTAAGTTTTAATCGTAAAGGAATTCTCACTAAAATCTATGACAGAAAAGGTAGGATTCTTCGTATTGTTCCGTTCTGCAATATAATACTGTTTTACCTGATTCAGATTGTAATATTTGCTTCCGGAAGCAGAACCTGCTGCAATATACAAGGTTCCATCCGGATCCACAACCGATGTCTGTCCATAGTCGATCGCTTTTCCATCTACAATCTGGTAGGTCCTTGCATAAGAGTGATCATGTCCGGTCAGGCAGATATCAATATCGAATTGATCCATCAGCGGTGCGAAAATCGTACGGAGATTTGCTCCATCCACATCAGAATGGGGTTCGCCGGAACCATAGATATCGTGGTGAAACATCACAACCTTCCACTTCGCATCCGAATGACTCGCAGCAGCCTGATTCATCAACGCTGTATGCTCTGCAATATTTCTGTTATTACTATTGAGAATGATAAACAGCACATCTCCATAGCTGTAATAATAATCCCCGCCGGAATTTGTTGCTCCAAGCTCACTGGCATTCGGATTATTATAATGATATTGATAATCATCTCCAAGACTCTCATGATTTCCAATGGTTGTTGAAATCGGCAGACTTCTTAATTGTTCCGGAAAAGAGAAACCTGCGAACTCCAATTCACGGATATAATATTTATTAGGACTTGAATAATCAATCTGATCACCTGCCGATAAGATGAAGCTGGCATCCGGTGCGATTTCTTCCGCCTTCCCAAGTGTTTTCTGCCAACCCGACAGATCATTTGCAATATTCTGATCATCTACGGTTCCCTGACCGGATGATCCGGAAGCGCCAATCTGCGGGTCACCCACCAGTATCGTCTGAAAGTTTTTGAAACCGTGAGACTTATAGGTATATACTTCGGACCACTTTGCATTCTCCCCGCTGTCAGACGTATAGCTGTAATAGTACGTTGTATTTTCTGCGATTGCGCCCTCGCCGGTTGTCACTTTATTGGAAGCCACATACGTTTTTCCCGCACCGCTTTCATTATCTGTCGTTTTGTCTATATCCGTTGCTGTCCCAGTATATACAACCGCATCCGACAGATCCTGTTTTGTCCCAATCTTTACTGCAGGGGTTCCTTTTTCTTCTGAATACCATGCAAAGTTCAGTGCCGTTTCATCCGTTCCTGGTGTCAGTATGTTCCTTCCTGCATCAATACGCCAATCGTATTCCTCCTCCTTTTGTGCTTCTTCCATGGGCTGTGTCTCTTCTGAAGCAGCGGTATACTGCTCATCTCCCTGTACCTCTGCCAATACACTTACACCTGTACCGGATAACACAGACATTACAACCAACAATGCCCAAATTTTTTTCGCTTTCATAATCTGTTGACCTCCTTGTGTTAATTCTTTCAGTCAGTTCTTCTGTCCTGCATCCGTATTATTACTTATTTTCGACCAGATTTCAATCGCTTTTGCATACTCTTAGCAATCTTTAACACATCCCATATTTGCCCTTAACCTGCCTCTTACATTCCATCTGCTTTACGAACTAAGAACCCCAAAACCATACATTCTGCCGCTAATAAAATGTCCAGCACATAAATCATCCATGACATAGTACCCACTATACCGGCAATCAGCATCATCAGAACCGGTACAATATATTTCCGGGGATGGTGCCACAAATCGCTTTCAATCTTCCATCCCCGTACCGGAGCATACCACTCCAGCAATACAGAAGCAATTGCACTTTGCACTGCAAAAAAAGCGGCTGCAAGTATCGCCCAAATCCTCACTTCACCCACCTGTATCCGCCAACTGACAAGATAAATGAGATCGGCTGTCACGTTACATAAAAGGATAAAAAGACAATAGGTCATGCAAAAGGCCCTCCGCTGTCCCGGCAGAACACGAACAGCCTGTTCTAACGCCGGATCACAAGACAGCAGCATGCAGATTGGCGTATTTAAGGAAAGGATTGCAAGCCCGATAGGCAGGACAAACATTCCCTCCATCTTTCCAAACAGACCCGGAAGTACACAGGCAACGCCCCACATAGCGACTGTATTGACCAGGTAGTTTTTATGATCCATCAGATAGCGGAACAGATACTTCCATATGGAATGCCTGCTGCTTGATTTTATTGTTCGTTTATGCCTCTTTGTCTTATCATAAAATAAATATACATCTGCACTGCTAAGTAATAGAATTGCCGCCAACATATTTCCTGTTACCATTAGCAAAAAGGTCTTGCTGTCGTAGGTCAGAAACAAAAATACAAGAAACGCTCCCGCCCAAATCACCCCCACTTCCCGGTACTTTCCCCGGGAATAGATACAGGCTGTTACCACCACCGCATTACACGCACAAAGGATACTGCCTGCTATTTCCAGACTACTCCATGGGGATATAGCAAATACCACTGCCAGAAGTGCCCCTGTGCGGATGAAAAAAGTATAGGCTCCCAAAGCAGATACATAAGAAAATATAAAGTCCTTTCTTTCAAAAGGCATCATAAACATATTTCTCATATCCTCCGCAGAATCTTCGGAAGAAAGTACCTGCCACATAACGCCGGCCGTGAACGTACTGACCATCAAATACAGGATAAACGGACTAATTTGTATCTGAAGGTCTGAACTATACAGACCTCCAAATATAATCAGATAGACAGGGACTATTTTCCCCAATCGTTCATATCTGACACCAAACAATTTTTTCGAAAAAGTCTTAAACATCATCCACATCTTGCAGAGCCTCCCGAATTTTTGCAGCATCGATTCCCCTGTTTTCAAAAGTCCGCCGGATCTGTCCTTCCTCCAGAATCAATACCCGGTCAGAAGTCAAGGTAATACTCTCCAAAATATGGGAGGAAAACAATACCGTGCCATATCTTTTATATCCGGCAATTAGCTGATACAAAAATTCTGTACTCTGAAAATCCAGCCCGTTAACCGGTTCATCCAGCAGAAGCAATTCCGTCCTCAGAGCAAAAGCCGTAATCAGAAATGCCTTTTTCTTATTTCCAGTAGACAAATCTTTCAGCAGAACATCCACATATTCATCAAAGTGAAACCCTTGGATCAGTGGGGATACATCCGACATTTCCTTCCTGTAAGCAGAAAAGACATAAGACAGATATTCCCGGAAAGTAAAATATTGAAAAGAACTGTCCTCCGCAAATACTGTATAACGGCAGTTCTTAAAATCCCTATCCCGGAATTTCAGAGCGCAGCCATGCAGCCAGATCCCATCCGAACGAAACTTGTCATGCAGACCGGACAATGTGTTCAAAAAGGTAGTTTTCCCTGCCCCATTCAGACCAAGCAATCCGACTACCTCATGTTCTTTAAGTTCTATCGAAAAATCCGAAAGTACCGTTTTATCCGGCTGATACCATACATTCAGATTCTTTATTTTCAAAAGAGAATCTCCCATCTTATTTCTCCCCTTTTCCATCCTTTTCCTTTTTCCACATAGCATAAGCAGAATACAGGAAACCAAGTCCTATCCCAACATAAAGTACAGCCATTTCCAGATTTCCGGAAATCCCACAGACAATCGCTGTCACAAACCAGATCAAAGATAACATACTACGAATATAAACATGACGCATCCTCAATTCCTCCTTAAAAATTGTTGTGCATGTATCATAACCCCAATCATCCGCCTCTGCCAAAATGTCCACATTCGGTAGGTTTTTGACCACCAAAAAAAGCTCCACCGGAGCTTTTTTTTTGGATACATGGAAACAAAAAACTGCAAGACATTTTCTGCCCTGCAGTTTTTCTGTCATTTTGCAGACACTGCATGATAAGATAGTGTGGCAACCGCCCGAAATCTCGTTTCTGTATACGTTGTCTGTATCATGCCATCATATTTTTCCGCTGCTGTCTGTGCACTCTTCAGTCCCCATCCATGCAGCCCCTGTTCTCTCTTCGTTGTTTTTAACCGTCCATTTTCCTGCCTTAGTGCATCAGCAAAACTATTCTCTACCTTAATGATAAGCATTTGATTGATGCGACGAATCGTAAGTGAAAGAAACCGCTGTCTGGAATCCGGAACTTTGCGGGCTGCTTCCAGACCATTATCAAGCAGATTACCTATGATTGCACACAAATCCGCACTTCGTATATTGGTACGCCGCGGAAACTCCACCTGTACCCGCATCTGAATCTGAGAAGACGCAGCCGCCGCTGTCTTACTATTGATCAAATAATCAACGGTTTCATCCCCTGTCCATACGGTGTCTGTTATCTCTTTTATTGGTTCCTGAAGCTCATCCAGATACTGAAGCGCGCCATCGTAATTGTGCCGGGACAGCATCTGCCTTAAAATCCCGATGTGATTATGAAAATCATGAAAAAGTTTTGCATTCACTTCATAGGCATGATTCAGCGCGGTATAATCCCGTTCTAAAAGTTCCGCCTGTTCTGATTTGAGCCTTGCCACTTCTTTCTCCGTCTCATATTGACGATTCATGTTAAATACCAGAGCAGACATCATCAGGACAACGGATAAAATCGTCCACATGGTAAGCGTATCGTAAGGAATCACAAGAACTGTCTGTTCCGATAATGTCACCACTGCAAGGAATCCAACCAGGATAATCATAGTAACCAGCCGAAAACCGACCTTTCCATCTATATCGGGGTGTTTCACAATGTATAGTATGAATGCTGCCAAAAGCAAATGCAGCGCCCAAACAGCCGCCTGACCGTATAGACTGCTGCTCTCCAAATATGCTTCTGACCCCACTGCAATCCCCATACCTGCCGAAAAAAGAAACAGCCAAAAAGAAACCGCAATCTCATAAAATATACTGATAAACAGGCTCATCCGGGTGTCTGCTTTTCGAAATCTGCCAAAGCAGACAACAATCCAGACCGCCTCCAATCCTATCCTGAAAAACTCTGATACCGGAAACAAGAAAAGAACTGCCGTAATTACTCCCGAACCTGCCAGCCCACATAATATACATCTCTTATCCGGCTTCCCTGCTGACAAAAGCCTGTACAGTAAAACCAGACAGCCAAGGACACGCAGACCGCCAGTTAGTAAAGCGGAACTAAAAACTAACCATTCTGTCATATATGTGCCCCCCAATAAGTGTTAAGCTGCTCCTTTACTGCCTGCAGATGAGATCGGCTGATCGGGAGTGAGCTTCCATTTTTCAAGACCGCCATACCATCTTTGACCTGCATGATATGTATGAGATTGACGATACACCCCCGGTCAATATAAATGAATTCCTCTGACGCCAATTCCTCATATACTTGCTGCAAGCTCCTTCTTACCTTCGACACACCGCCTTTTGCGGTAATACTGGCATTCTTGCCGTCGCGCTCAATATAAAAAATCTCTTTGTACGGTATTTTTTCCAGCCTGCTGCTGGTTCGTATTGTATAGACCTCACCTTCCTCCAGTTCAATTAATTTGACAGCATCTGTAATTGCAGCAGGAAGCCGTTTGTCAATATCATTCTTTGGCACATACCGAAAGATAGACAGCTCAAAAGCATCTATGGCATATTCAATATGAGAAGTAATGAAAATAATCTTTACATTCGGCAAGAACGGCTTAATTTTCTCTGCGATCTCCATACCGCTTTTTCCCGGCATTTCTATGTCCAGTAAAATCAAATCAAAAAAGAAACCATCCTCTGTAATATCATAGAGCAGATTATCACTTCTGGTATACGCCGATATCTCTCCAACACTATGGCACTGTTTCAGACACTCCTTAACAATGCCCGTATTGCTTTGAACCATTTTTTCATCATCATCACATACCGCAATCCGCAGCACTGTGGCCACCTCACTTTCACATTTAACTCTTTCTTGAAAGCATTACAGACAATGCAACTGCATGGATGATCACGATTGCTATACACAAAATCTCAACATAAAATAACCATCCTGTTTTAAAAAGCATATTTTCATTTGTTCCTTTGTCAGCCTTACTAAAATCTATAACAAGATATCTTAGCACGTTATTTTTTTAGAATAACAACCGTTCCATGTTCATCCACTAATCTTGCCACTTTTGAAAAGTTTTGATTTGCTTCCGTAATGGAAACCATTGTATTTTTACTTATTGTCATATGGATCATCCCCCAATTATATGATATCTACATTATACGCAGAATCTAGGACAACTTCAACCTGGTCAAATAAAAACAAGGTTAGAATTTTCGAAAATAAATATCGACAAAAATAAAATCCGCAAAGGTTATGACACCAATCAATTTGTCCAAAAGTTCCATACCAAATGCCCGAAGTCCCGTCTGTGTATCCGTAACCTTCACACCGCTTAAAAGCCGGAATACCGTCCTTGTAATCTGATTTCCCAATCGGGATTTCAGGGGCATATCCTTTCCTACTTCCCGTACCCCAAGCACCATTGTTTTTCGGTGTGCTCCGGCAAATGTGAAAAGTTTCATCATATCGTCCGGCAAATGCTGACCATCGCAATCCATCACTCCGATCACATTCCCATCCCAAAGTTCTTCTTTCACATAAGCCAATGCTGTTTTGATTGCAGCACCTTTTCCACGGTTTTCTGAATGCCTTAAAATAATGCAGATATCACTGATTTTTTCAAAAATCGGCTGATATTTCTCGCCGCTCCCATCATCTGCTACCACAATCCGGCACCCATATCCCCAAAGCTGGTCTGTAATGGTTACCGATGTTTTGTTCCATTTCAATCACTTCCGACTCATTGCATATCCCATACCTTATCGTTCGGAGTTTGACGGAGCATGCCCACCCAAAGGGCATAAAATACGGTATACCCGAATGGGTATATATCCTGCCGCAAGCCCTACAAAAATGCCTCCTAGTATATCGGTTGGATAATGGACATACAAATACAACCTTGAAAATGCAATGAGGCACGCAAGAGCCAATGCCGGTTTCCACAATTTTCTTTCCCCTGAAAAGTAAAGCGCTGCCACTGCTGCAAAAGAAGCCGCCGTGTGCCCTGACGGGAAAGAAAAATCATCCGGTCTTGCAATCAATAACTGTATCTGTGTGTTTACATCACACGGACGTATCCGGGCGAACAGATTTTTTAGTATTCCGTTACACACTACAAAGTCTATACATAACGCAGCCATAATTACAATTCCTGTTTTCCTTGTGTCCGGGCCGAATGGGCATAGAGGTATTCCCTTGTGGGATTTCCTTGTCTTTGGAATCAACAGCAATATCACTGCCAGTACAATCCAAATCATTCCTGCATCGCCTAATTTTGTGATAAAACACATGACCGCATCGCCCACTGGTGTCCGCATTTCCTGTAAGAAATCCAATATTCTAAATTCAATTCCCATTTTTCTCACTTCTTTCCTTCATTCGACCGAATGTCCATAGTGGTATTCCCCTGTGGGATTTCCTTTATCATCTGCATCCCTGTCACCAGCGCCACACCAATCAGGCATGGCAATATCTGAAAGTTTCCGAAATTCATTGCCGCTTTCGGTACCTCCAATGTGGTCGGTCCCTGTATGATCGCATAGAAAGATCCAACCATCATACCTAAGATCATGTATACCGCCTGCGGACGGAATTTCTCAAGACAAACCTTAATTGCTTTTACCACTGTCATTGCCCCTGCAAGCACGCCGCACCCAAAAAACATCAGACACGGAAGATAGGAAAAATCCATAGAAAGGAAACCTTTCACTGCTGTAATAACCGGAATATATGCGCCAAAGATCAGAAGCAGCGTAGAGCCGGATATACCCGGAAGAAACATTGCAGAAATCGCAATCATTCCAATAAAAAATAACTTAACTCCCAACCCGGCAGAAAATTGTCCTAAATCCATAGAGGCTCCGCCAATCCTGCCATTTGCCCATGTAATTCCCGCTACAAGTACAATTCCTATCAGGCAAAAAAGAATCCCCTTTCCGATTTCACGGAAACTATTTTTTCCGCTTCCCTGCCGTATGGCATCCAGGTATCCTTTAGGGTTCTCTTCTTTTATAATCAGCGGAATCGCTCCGGCAAAGAATCCACTAAACAAAGAACTGACTGTGTAAATATGGCTCTCAAATAATGTTGACAGCACAACCACCGCCATTGCCATTCCAATTACCCATCCCACACCTAATTTTGCCAGATACATAAGTGCAGACTTTTTCTCTCTCATTTTCCCAAATGCCAGATCATGGATGGAACCGATAAAGCGATCATAAAATCCCATGATAAACGCTACTGTACCTCCGGATACTCCCGGCACGCTATCTGCTAATGCCATACAGAATCCATTCATTCCTTCTTTCAACATACTAAAAAACCTCCTGTTTGTTTTGTGTTGCCAGGCATGTGAAAGGAAGCTCCAGGGGAGGTTCCTTTCGCAGGTATCTTAACAACCCACCTTAAATAAACAAGAGGTAAATTTCTAAACAATTCCTAAACTCTAAGTCTTTCAATTCTAAATGATTGCCAGCAAGACCGTTCCTATCGTAATCAACGCCACACCAGCAGCAGCCTTTCCCGTCAGTTTTTCGTGAAATACAATCCACGAAAAAGCAATGGTAACCAGCATACTCAATTTGTCTATTGGAACGACCACACTCGCCAGACCGTCCTGCAGTGCCCTGTAATAGCACAGCCACGAAGCACCTGTTGCCAGCCCGGACAGGCAGATAAAAGCCAGTTCTTTTTTCTCTGTCTTCCGGATTTCTTTCTGTTTTCCGGTGAGAAACACCATCATCCATGCCATCACCAGGACAACGGTTGTACGGATTGCAGTACCAAGATTCGAGTCAATTCCCGAAATCCCGATCTTTCCCAAAATAGCAGTCAGACTTGCAAATACCGCAGATAACACCGCATAGATCAACCAGCCGTCGCTCTCCTTTTGCCTATCCACTTTCGTATCTTTCTTATCGATCATAAGCAGCGTGCCGCCGCCGATCAACAGGACGGACAGTATTTTTACTCCTGAAATTCCTTCCCGCAGAAAGATAAGCGCCAGCAAAATCGTCAGCACCGTACTGGACTTGTCTATGGGCACCACTTTGTTAATATCCCCTTTTTGCAGGGCATGAAAATAACACAGCCACGATGCGCCTGTCGCCAGTCCTGATAGCACAAGAAAGAGAAACGTCCTGCCATCGATCCGCCTGATTTCTCCCCCTGTTCCTGTAATCAGCACCATCAGCCACGAAAACAGAAGCACAATGACTGTTCGGATTGCAGTCGCTACATCAGAATCTGTTTTTTGGATTCCACACTTCGCAAGAATCGCTGTAATTCCTGCAAAAAAGGAAGAACCCACTGCATAAAGCATCCACATATTCTTCTCCCTTTCTCCTTACTTATTTTAGGCGATTGCGAAACTCTGTCGGAGTGAGAACGAATTCTAAATCGGCTCCGGAAGAGTTTCGCAATCGCCTATTACTTATTTAATCGGTATCCTGCGCCCCATACCGTCTCCAAAATCTGAGGATTTTTACTGTCATCTTCAATCTTTTCCCGGATACGATTAATATGTACCATGACAGTCGCACTGTCTCCTACATAGTCATATCCCCATATTTTCTCAAAAATCTGCTCTTTTGAAAACACAATATTAGGATTCATTGCAAAAAACTTCAAAATCTCAAACTCACGGTTTGGGAATTTGATTTCCTTATCCCCTTTATATACCTTCCAACTGTTGACTAAGATACGAAGGTCGCAGATTCTTATTTCCTCCGGCTCTTTACTGCTTTCTTTTAGAGATTTCCGCTGCAAGCGCTCATACTGCCGCAGGTTTGCCTGAACCCTCGCCACCAGTTCCGCCGGATCAAAGGGCTTTGCAATATAATCGTCTGCACCAAGCCCAAGACCCCTGATTTTATCTACGGACTCTGTCCTTGCTGTAACCATAAGAATCGGAATGTCTATGATATCCCTTATCTCCCGGCATACTTCATACCCATTTTTCCCCGGAAGCATCAGGTCGAGCAGCACCAGATCAAAATGCTCACGTTCCAGTATAGATGCTACCGCTGTTCCTTCTGTTACAATTCTTGTTTCAAATCCCGCAGACTCCAGATAAACCTCTTCCACCATACTGATGTCCGCATCATCCTCCACGATCAGGATTCTTTTATTGTCTGCCATATTCAGTTACTCCTCTCCGGCGAAATGGGCAGTTCCAGATATACGGCAAGTCCATCCGCATTTTCTGCCCGGACGCTGCCGCCCATTGCCTCCATTAAATATTTTACAATGTATAACCCAAGCCCGTTTCCTTCTTTTTTGTTTCTGGATTCATCTCCCCGGTAAAACTCTTCAAAAATGTAAGGCAGTTTTTCTTCCGGCACACCGACACCATTATCCTTAAAACAAATACTTAATCCTTTTGGTGTTTTCTCCAATTTGATTTTCATTCTAAGCGGTGTCGTTTCCCCATATTTCCTGCTGTTTTCCACAAGATTATCCAAAATCCGCTGAAACTGCTCCGGATCAACCGATACTCCTGCTGTGATTCCTTTCGTATCTACGGTAATTTCTTCCTGCAAGGCCTCTATCACTTCCTGCTCTCCTTTCACATAATTTCTCAGAAAGGCGGCAATTTCTATGGTCTGCATGGAAATCGGCATGTTCCCTGTCTCCATTCTGGACAAGTAGAGAAGCTGGTTTAAAAGCATATCCATGTCTCCTGTCCGCCTATATGCAACATGCAAAAATTTCTTTTGCTGTTCCGGTGTAGACGCAACTTGGTCCATCAGTCCCTTGATGGTTCCTTTCATTGCAGTAAGCGGAGTACGCAGGTCATGGGAAATCCCTGCAATCATATCTGTCCTTGCTTTTTCATATTTCCGGTTCTTTTCCTGCTCAACCAAAATAGATTCCTGCATATCGTTAAAAACAGAACATACATTTTCAAATTCCAGTTCCCCCGTATACGCAATATCCTGTGTCAGATCATTTTCTTTGATCCGTTTCGCACCTTCCGCCAAAGCGTCCAGCGGCTCCATAATGTGGTCGGTCAGATTTTTCGTAAAAAGCTGGCTAATGAGCACAAGAACGATAATGCAAAGGATTCCGTCCGCCCCAAAAACCAAAATGAACTCATTTCTGTGAACGGTCCAGTCCTTCAGCAGATCGTCTAACCCATCCTCATCTGTAACGCCCTCCACAGACATACGAAATTCCGCCTCAATAGATTCCGCATAAAATTTAATCACAAACAGATTTATGATTAAAAAAATGACAAGCGTCACGATAACCATCAGCGCGTTTGACAAAAAGATTCTCCTTTTTACCGTTCCTTTTTCCATAAAAACCTCCCGTAACCCGTAATAGGAAGGAAATCTCCCGATTTCCTTCCCTTATACTCCAGCCGAATGGCTATAGTGGTATCCCCTTGCGGGGTTTCCTTGTGTTCCGGCCGAATGGCTATAGTGGTATCCCCTTGCGGGGTTTCCATCCATTATACTTCTTCATTTCCATTCAATTTTTTGCCACAGTTACCACAGTAAACTGCCTTTATATCTACGGCATGTCCACAATCCGGGCATTCTTTTGCAAACGTTTTTCCACACCTGTCACAATATTTGCTGCCGCCTGGACGGATTCTTCCGCACTGATCACAAGTGCCTTTCAAAACAGCATAAAAATAAAGGATTGCTATCGCTGCGAGATTAAAAAAGAATGTTGCCAAAACCCACAACGTACTGCCTACTCCCATGCGCTTAGATTTTCGGTATGCCCATACCATACAAAGCAGCCAATACCATAGTGCAAGCCCTGCTCCTATTATACCGCAACCTGCTATAAGTGCAATATCTCCTGTTGATAAATGCGCTTCTTTCCATATCTGTTCCAACTCCATTTCCGCTTTTCTGTCGGAATGTTCTTTCCCGTAATTTTTTTCGTCAAAATCATTACGGTCATCATGTTCATCTCCTTTTTCTCCGTTCTGATACTCCCGGCTTGTTTTCACAGCAGATTCCCATTGATCCGTTCTATCCTTAAAATTTCCATACAGTGCAGCAGAAAATCCCAAAACCAAAATAAAGCTGACTGCCAGAAAAACAAGGATTGCTTTCTTAAAATTCATTTGAATTGCACGTTGTTTCCATTTTTCCAACATCATGATACCTCCCTTGCGTTCATACTTCCATGATACAATTCACTGTTAAACAAAAAATATCTAAAAATCTAAACATTTCCTAAAGGAATTGCCCTGCTGCTTTTTCACACCTGTTAAAATCCAGCTTCCAAACGGTTCCTATTTCTTCCTGTGCCAGCATGACTGCCGCCCTTAAAATATATCTGCAATCATTTTCACACTTCCCTGCCTGTTGCAGATATTCTTCATGCAATTTTTTTATACAATCCAGACCATTGCCTCTTCCTCTTTTCTGAATCAGTTGTTTTTGCGGTTCCTGCAACATATATAGAAACCCTTTATGAAGTTCCTTCTCATATCTGCAATGCTCCCTCAAATTTCCTTTAAATATTCTATTATGCGGGAATGTAAAGGCATCCGCTACATAATGCAGCAATTTTCCAAAATGATAATACTCTCTAACTCCCCAATGTCTTTTCCCATGCAGGGAACCAAAAAGTTTCTCCATTACTGGCAGAATATTTTCATAGTTATGTCCATGAAATTTTACTCCTTTTACTAATCCATGCAAATATGCAAACAGATTTTTATCCGGTTCGATATTTCCTAAAATGAATGCTTTCATATAAATAGCTGATAATTCCTGCCCTATTTCTGATACAAGAAATTCAGCAAGCACTTTAGGATCCCTCGTCTGCATACGATACACTTCCTTTCCTCTTTCAGCACAGCCTGAATAAACTATACTTTATTGTTCAGCGAAGGCTGAACGCCTGCTCCGCAGGAGCCTGTATTGCGGTATGCCCGAATGGGTATAACCATTGATCTGCTAATTGCTGCATTTTATAGTCTGCTGTTGTTACCAGTTCCGCACATTGCTTCAACTGCTTCTGCATACTCTCAATGCGATTTCCGTTCTTTTTATACCGAAGCTGATGCTCAAGGGTTGCCCAAAATTCCATTGCGATTGTCCTAAGTTGGATTTCTACCGGAACATTGCACTTATGATCCGAGAAATATACTGTAACCATTACAATCAAATGCAGACTTCTGTATCCATTTTCTTTCGGATTTTTGATATAGTCCTTAATCTGGATTTTCTCAATATCTTCCTGCTTTAACAAAAATTCCGCAATATAATACACATCGGATATAAATGGACAGACCACACGAATCCCTGCAATATCCATGATATTTTTTATCATGCTGCTGATAGTAAGCGGAAATCCTCTTCTTTCCATTTTCCCTTTGATACTTTCCGGCGATTTCACTCTGGTTTCTATATTTTCGATTGGATTGCGGTTTTTACACGCCTGAAATTCCTGCTTCAAAATTTCCAATTTTGATGTCAACTGACAGATTCCTGCCTCATAGAAAAAAATAATTTGATTATACTGCTCTGTTATATTTAAGGCGTCGCCCGCCATAGGCAGGAATATAGTTTCTTCCTCCTCCGGATTAAGTTGTTCCACTTCTACGATTTCAGAATTACCGACTCTACGGTTTACGATATTTTTTAAAATATTTTTCATCTAACTGCTTTACCTCCGATTCTAAAAAAATATCAAATATTCTGTTCTTTTTCAGATCATAAGTCTAAATGCTAAATTGACAAAATAAATTATCTAAACAACTCCTAAACATTTTTTCTGTCCTATTTCAAAACAGGAGATTTAATCTCTTATCGCAAGAATAGGAAAGGCTATTAAAAAAGGGTCTGTCAGGAAATTGAAACATATCCTCCGTCTTTCCCAAATGACGGATCATGCAGTTCAGGGCGTGTGCTTTTTCCTCCGGTTCCTCAATAAATTCTACCTGTCCGCTACCCATTACACTGTCATACCGCCAACAATAGGCGCAGAGATTTTCTTTCGTTCCAGTTATAAATTCGTTGACACAATCCATCTGAAAATAAACATTTGGGTTTTCTTTCAAAATGTCCATTTTATGCCCCTCATAGGCACTGTGGAAATACAAAACCAGCGTATCGCCCTGTCTTTCATAGCCAAAATTTAGAGCCACCACATAAGGCTTTCCGTTTTCAACCATGCCCACCTGGGCAACGCTGCAATTACGGACAATTTCAAAAATCTGGTTTAAATCGGTTACTTCCCTGTCTTTTCTTCCTTTCTTTTTAAGCATAATATTTTCCGGTCATTTCACAAACAGAAACTTTAATGACCGCAGTTCCCTTTAACATATTGGATGGGATTTCTTTTTCCCCTAAATGAGGTGTGTACTTCTGAATAACCGCCGATAATGCGGCTTTCTTTTCATTCATATCCTCAACAAGCTGTGCTATTCCCTGGATTACAACACTGGCATAAGCCGTATTGGTATCACATGGCTTTTCCTCTCCGTCAATCAGCAATCCCCGCATTTCATAAACATTAAAACAAACGATAGAGCTGATAGAACATTTTAGACAGAAAAAAATACAAATATATCCTACGGAACCTTTTTGGAGCAATAAAGCTCTTTATCCTCAAAATCAATTTTTGCTTGGATTCAGTGCAATACCATTGACGCAGCTTCCAAAAGCAATGGAAAGTCTGTCAGGAGTTATAAACGGTATAGATTGAACTTTCCCCGCCGAAAAATGAGCATAACAAAGTTTGCTCTGCCAAATAGCTTTATGTTCTCTTTATCCGGGACAAAATACCCACAGATCAGTCCATACGAAAACTTATGATAATTTGGAGGATACCCTTTCCCCCAAATCGGCACTCAAAATACGGTAATTTACGATAAGTTATGAACTTCTCCTAAAAACGCAAAAACCCCTGAAAATGCCCATTTCATGGGATTTTCAGGGGTTCGTAAACCAATTTTTCTCAGAAGTTTACTGATTCATCTGTTTTGCGAACTTTCCCGTTTTCGTGTTCCGGTCATATATCCCCGGAACTATGTATTTTACTGGCTTTACAGTCACTTTTGACTGCTCTTGCTTAATGACAGTTGAGTCGTATCCCCCAAATTCTATTTTGGGGGAAAATTCATTTTGCTTTTGTTAATTCCCAATTTCTGATTTTTCAAATTTGGGGGATAGCCATTTCCCATTTGGGGGAATTGGGGGATAAGATTCTTCCCCCAAATTTTAAACTTATCATAACCATTCCCAACGACCTTATTCTACTTTCTTAAATAATCTCTTATTTCTTCAACAGAATGCTCTTTTTGTTCTTTCCTGTTCCAAAATACAACTTTTCGAATATTCTCTCTTGTTACTGGTAATTCTGCTTTTCGGATATAATCTTCCACTCTATTACTCATTTCATTTCCTCTCTCCAATGCATCCTGTACAATTCGATAAAGATATTCCGGTTTTCTCAAATCTCCTAAATCATGAAACACTGCATTCGCAGCCACCAAAGCCGAACGCATATAAGAAGCATTATCTTTGAACAAATTGCTCTCAATATAAATCCCCTGTGCTTCAATAAGCATACAGCAAAATGTAACAATTGTTCTGGTATTCCCCTCCCGATATGGATGTACCTTCCAGAGTTTTGCCATATAATCACTAAATGTTCTTACAACATTTTCAAAAGATGTGCTTTGCCAATCATAAGTATTCAACTCTTCCAAAACGTGTTCAGCATCTTTCATAATTTCTAAACAGTCTGAATACTCAATCGAAATCTCTCCTAAAACAATCTCCGCTTTCTCTATATTGATGACTCTGGGTTTCCCTGCCCATTCGTAAATATCCTGAAAAATATAGTGATGCATATCGCAAAGGGCAGAAAAATCATATTTACTTTCCAGATCATCCACAACTATTTCTGAAAGCCGCAAAGAACTATAATCTGCCTCCATATTTTTTAACATATTGACATCATGAATATCAGCTAAATTCCTTAATACTTCTGAACCTGGATACAAATAAGGATCTCTCATAAACTATCCTCACTGTTTCATTTTGTACTTGCGGTCAAGAGCTTTTTTTACTTCATCCATGGTAATCTCTCCTCTTTTTTCCCGTTCTATCAGTTCTTTCATCTCCGGGGTAGGTTCCAGTCCATCTACCTTAATCATACCCAACGAATAATCCCACTTTTTTTCTGCCTCAACTAACATAATCCATCACTCCTTTTGAATATTTCTTATTTGATATACACAAGATGAACAAACTATTTTCCTTAATTTAAAACTCTTCATCTGACATTGATAAGCTGGCATAATATCTAAATGAAAATTCAACGGAATTTTGCAAATCATCTTGTATTTGCTGCACAACATGCTTATCCAGATCAATATCCTTCTGTGCATAATATCCATACATCGTAGTATAAATCATCAATGAATGTGAATATACAGATGTTATGTACTGGTTTCTCACACGTTCAATGTCCGCACCTTTTTTATTAATAAGTTTCTTCACTAAATTTGAATCCATATTTATTAAAATCGTGTCTACAGATCCATCAGAACCAATTTTCATTTTTACAATAGATTCTGCATCCATCATCTGTTCTTTCCATGTTTCTTCCTCATTAGATGAATTTTCTTTCACTACACGAATTAATTGGGGAAGTATCAATTCGGGCTGTTCAACCGTTCCCTTTTTTGTTTTTTGTGCATGATCTTCTCGCTCCACCCTAATAAAAACAATTACTTCATATTCTCCAGCTGATGAAACCATTTTTATTGACAATGGTATTCTTTCACCAACTTCTGCGTACTCTTTTGGTTCTATGATAACCCGGATTTCTCCATCGTATGGTCCAGCCACTTGAACTTTCAGTTTTTGTGCATTCTCATTTGGCAGAACTGTATGATCACCTCCTCCACCATGATTTCCATAATCTAACGTCGTTATTTCAATAGATCCATTATCGTTGGAACGTGTTAAAAAGTCATTCTCTACATCAGTTTCTAAAATAATGTGCCCTCTTCCACCTTTTCTAATCGCTTTTACATATTCTCTAGAATCTGTATCAAACCCTTTTACCTTAAAAATGGATGGATAACGCTGCAAATTTTTTTCTACCTTTCGTTTGCTATTGTTTCGGTCATTACTTTGTTTTCTTTCTGAAGATGCCTTTTTATTGTAAAAGGAAAATGAACCATTATTTCCAGACAATATTTTCCTAACATCAGGATTGGATTTAAAGCGTGAAAAAAAGGATTCTATCAAATCTTTATCCTGCTTTGACTCTTTAAACGTCTTTCCTTTATATTCCTGATCTTTCTGGCTTATATCAGGATCATTTTTCAACAACGAAATAATATCTTCTCTTAATTCGTTATAATATTTTCCCTTTTTCAAACGGTCACGAGATGCCATAAATAATTCCTGCCGGGCAGTTGTTCCTATTTGAGAACAATCTACAGAAACAAGCATATAATCTCTTAAATTACGATACCCTACTTCTTGTGATATAAAGGTTCTTGGTTCCACCCCTTGTGTTTGTCCATTTAAAACGTAAATGACCGATTTCTTATCAATAAATTCATCATTCAACGTCCCTTGTTTAAAAATATAAACCATAACAGGAATCTTGCTACCAAAGAGCATCAGCATCAGAGATTTCTTAAATTCAATTTTTTCTCTTCCATCTAAAGCAAGCCTTGTACGATTTCCCAACATTAACTTTGTCGGCGTATTTCCTCGATAATTTCTTGTTTCATATATAAGAACAGGAATTGCCGGTGCATACAGCAATGGGTTTAATTTACGCCAAAGTTCCATTGTTGCCATAGAAGGTCTTGTCAACTGATAGGAAAACATTTTCACAACGGAGCCTGAAACAAAAGGCATATTATTATTTAATCCCAAATCCAGTTCATCTACCTTTATACTTGGTATCTTATGATCAATTACAAGATATTCGTACCACGTTAATTTAAAATTTAACTTCCTGTTCTTCTCGTTGCGTAAGTACATGCCGTCGTACAAGCGTAAAACCTATTTGTCCATCACTATCATTTAATTCTGAACTGCGTCTGGAAATTATCATTTGGTAACGATGCGTTTCCCCACAAAAAACAACTGCCCCAGTTGCGCCAAAATTATATTTTCCCTGAACAAATGGAATATCGTTTTTATTTCCATGTGCAATAGAAAGAAAGGTATCAGGAAAATCTGCCGAATTTTGTCCTTCACCATTATCAAAAACAGTAACATTAGGTGCCTTTTTATCTGAAGATAAAATAACTTGGAGATTTTGTGCTACTTCATTCCTTTCAGATGCAGTGACATTTTCCCATCTTCCTTCTTTGACACCCCAAAAATACTCTACTGCCTGAAACATATCTTTTGGAACGTCTGAAATTCCCTTTTCACTTGGATTAATTCCCCGAACAAAACATTGTTTCATCAAAATTGCATCAATCGAATTTGTGATTTTCTCTACTAACGCATTTTCCGGCGAAGACTGCTGGTTTTCAAAAGTTCCTGCATTGTTTTGATTTCCGCCATAAGGATGCCAATTTTCCGGATTATTAAGATGATATTTCTCAACAACATTATAAACGCTTTCGGAACTATTAGCGTTATATAAGTCATACAATAATCGTTGTAAATCCATATATTTCTCCCATAAATAATGTATATCTCATACAACAGTATCTTCTGTGTTTATTGTATCCATGATAAACATTATACTTTATTCTTCTTCTCCCAACAATCCTTTTTTAATCACATTTTCATTCTCATCATAAAATGCAGAAAACCCTTGTAAACAACACATAAATGCCACTTACAAAGGTTCTCATTCTTATCTCTATTCGCCTTTTTTCGACAAATTTCTACGCATTCATCTGTTTTGCGAACTTTCCCGTTTTCGTGTTCCGGTCATATATCCCCGGAACTATGTATTCTACTGGCTTTGCAGTCATTTTTGACTGCTCTTGCTTAATGACATTTGATCCGTATCCCCCAAATTTTATTTTGGGGGAAAATCATTTTCACTTTTGAAAAAGTCCAATTTCTGATTTTTTAAATTTGGGGGATAGCCATTTTCCATTTGGGGGATAAAATTCTTCCCCCAAATATTTAACTTTTAATATCTCTTTACCTATTACTTTTATTTATAGCTTATATTTGGAGAAATTACAAATCGTTTGACTTATATTTGATGCGCCAGCAACCATTGTAAAATATCTTCATACTGCTTCTTGTCCGCTGCTACATCTAATATTAAATCTGATAACTCTTTCTGCGTATATTCAATCTCATAACCATTTAATGCCAAAAAGACTAACATGGCATGACACCCAATTCTTTTATTGCCATCGATCATTGCATGATTTTTAACCAAGCCATAACAAAGTCTAGCTGCCTTTGCCTGTATGCTTGGATATAATTCTACACCGCCATAAGATTGAAATGGACTTTCTAATGCAGATTCAAGAAGACCAATGTCTCTAATTCCATCACTTCCTCCGGTAATCTCTATTAACTGAGTGTGAAGTAACAGAATTTGTTCTTTTGTCAGCATTATCATTTTGCAAGAACCTCATATGCTTCCTTATTCTTCTCAATCAATCGTTTCGATATACTCAACACATCTTCATTTGACGCAACAGTATCATTATCAGCTTTGCTAAAATCTATGACAAGATATCTTGGTACATTATTTTTTAATATAACAGCTGTTCCATGTTCATCCACTAATCTTGCTACTTTTGAAAAATTCTGATTTGCCTCTGTAATAGAAACCATTGTATTTGTATTTATTGTCATTGTTCTTACCTCCCGATAATTTTATTATATTTAATTTACAGGATAAATTCAACCTATTTTTATAATTCTACAAGTGTAAACCAGACTTTAATTTGTAATCATTTTACATTCTCCATAATACAAGGCAAAATGAAATTTATCCTCTTTCTCTCCAATAAATATACATCTATATTTTCCTTTTCGTTCAGACGAAATTCTTACTGGACTTTCTGTATATGCATTCACATAATCATAGGTTAGATTTTTTGTTTGTTTTGGAGCATTCTCATCCTTTTTTATTAAAAAGAGAAAATAAGCCAGTTTTCTTTCATCTGCTAATGGATAAGCGCCATTGCCTGTGCCCAACTGAATTAATTGTGAAAATGAATCTACACAATTAAACCATCCAATCACAAACGCAACCTTTCCATTATCTATTTCATCCATCAACCAGTCAAAATCTTGCTGAAACACTGACCAGCTTTTACTTGCCGCTCTTGTATTAGCTGAACTAATCCAATTTTTTAAATATTTCACCTCGATTTTAAAATCTCTTTGTCCTATATATAAATCATGATTTATTTTCTGCGCTTTCTTTATTCTGCCACTTTCTCCTGCTGTATAATGAGCATTCTGTTTGAACAGATATCCCAATCTTACTATTATATCCATTTCATTAAACTTTTCATCTGCCTCAATTTTTAATTCCGGCTTATCCTACCCCTTATACAACATATTGAATTCATCAATCATGTATAAGCAATTAGCCACTAAATACTGATCAATCGTTGGACCCATTAAACAATCAGTCCTTTCCATTTCTTGAATTATACATTTCATAAATTAATACAATTATATTACTAAATTCAGACTAATATTCAAAAACTATAAGATAGATTCCAATCAGCATTTTTTGTGTAAAATAAGCTTATCTAAATCCAAAAACCCCTGCGAACAGCATTCTCATGCCATTCACAAGGGTTTCTTCTTTCAAAATAACTCGGCAAACTTCGCTTTACGCATTCATCTGTTTTGCAACCTCTGCTGCAAAATCTTCTTCTTTCTTTTCAATACCTTCGCCGGTTTCGTAACGTACAAAACCTTTGATTGTAATCTTAGCACCGTTAGCCTTAGCAACTTCTTCAACGTATTTTCCAACGGCCTGTTTTCCATCTTCTGCCTTTACATATACCTGATCCAACAGACAGATTTCTTTCATTTCTTTGTTGATACGTCCGTTAATCATGCCTTCGATTACTTTCGCAGGCTTAGAAGCTTCTTTCGGATCGTTCTGAATCTGAGCCATCAGAATCTCTTTTTCATGAGCAATGAACTCTTCGCTTATTTCGCTTCTGTTTGTATATTTCGGGTTCAAAGCAGCTACCTGCATAGCAACGTTCTTAGCCATCTCTTTGACTGCATCGTTAACAACATCTGTCTCAACATCAACCAGAACACCGATTTTTCCGCCCATATGAGTATAGGAAGCTACGAATCCGTTTGCTTCTTCTACCTGCTGGAAACGACGAATCTTCATGTTTTCGCCGATTACTGCAATCTGTCCTGCCAGTGCTTCATTCACGGTTTTTGTTGTATCGAACTTCCAGGACTCAGCCAGGAAAGCATCGATATCAGCTGCAGATGTCTCCAGAGCCTGCTCAGCAACCTGTGCAACATATCCCTGGAATTTTTCATTCTTAGCAACGAAATCTGTCTCAGCATTAACCTCAACAGCAACTGCTTTCTTACCATCTTCTGCAACTTTCAGCATAACGATACCTTCTGCTGCAATTCTTCCTGCCTTTTTCTGCGCGGTAGCAAGTCCTTTTTCTCTCAGGAACTCTACTGCTTTATCCATATCACCTTCTGTAGCCGCAAGAGCCTTCTTGCAGTCCATCATACCAGCGCCGGTCATTTCTCTTAACTCTTTTACCATTCCTGCTGTAATAGCCATTGTTCTATTCCTCCGTGTTGGATATTTTTAAATTTATGACATTCGCCAGATATTGGGAATGTCATAAATGTATGAGATACAAATTACGCTTCTACTGCTTCTGCTGTCTCTTCAGCAGCATCTTCTGTGTATGCTTCATCAGCTGCAGTTTCGCCCTGTTTTGCCTCGATAACAGCATCTGCCATCTTGGAAACAATCAGTTTTACTGCACGGATTGCATCGTCATTACCCGGGATTACATAATCCAGTTCTTCCGGATCACAGTTTGTATCACAGATACCGATCAGCGGAATACCTAATGTATGAGCTTCCTGCACACAGATTCTTTCCTTCTTCGGATCTACAATGAAGATCGCATCTGGAATTCTCTTCATCTCTTTGATTCCGCCAAGGTTCTTCTGCAGTTTGGACAGCTCTTTTTTCAACTCAATTACTTCTTTCTTAGGAAGCACATCAAATGTTCCATCTTCTTCCATTGCTTCGATTTCTTTCAATCTTGCAATTCTGCTCTGGATAGTCTTGAAGTTTGTCAGCATACCACCAAGCCATCTCTCATTTACATAGAACATACCACAGCGCTCTGCCTCTACCTTGATTGCATCCTGTGCCTGTTTTTTAGTTCCTACGAACAGGATTGTACCGCCGTCTGCAGCGATATCTGCAACTGCTTTGTAAGCGTCATCAACCATTCCTACAGATTTCTGCAGGTCGATGATATAGATGCCGTTACGCTCTGTATAGATGTACGGAGCCATCTTAGGGTTCCATCTTCTTGTCTGATGTCCGAAATGAACACCTGCTTCCAGTAACTGTTTCATTGAAATAACGCTCATTGTCTTATCTCCTTTTGGTTGTTTTCTTCCGCATGTTTTAGGTCCGTAGAACCTGGCACTTCTTTGCAGGCACCATCTTTGGAATCCACATGCGTGCTTTTTCGCGACTTTTAAAGTATATCATATAGAAAAGGCAGATTCAAGCACTTTTTTGCCAGTATCTGCCCTTTTTACCGCTTTTTTGTTCATTTTATAAAATAAATCAGGAATCCATCCCTTTGCCCGCTGCTCACGATCCTTTTTTTCGTGTGAGAGCATTTGAAATCAAATCCCATATTCTCTTTTTGCTTTCCTCTGTTAAAAAAAGGTAACAAAAGCTCCCTGCTGCCAGAAGTACAACCACCACCAGAAGTAAGGTCTCTCCCCAGCGAATTCTCTTAATCAGAAAATCCACAATATATTCATAAGAGATATTGAACACATTGGTTGCAATGTGTGCAGTGACCGGTGCCCACAAACTCCCGGTCTTTTCATAGAGCACTGCAAAAAAGATGCCTAAAACAACCGCATACAGGAATTGAACAACATTACCATGGTATATTCCAAACAATGCTGCTGAGATACCGATTCCCCAGCCCACACCAAAATAGGATTTCGCCCGCTGATAAATCAGCCCCCGAAATGCCAGCTCCTCTCCAAAGGATGCCAGAATTCCCACACACAGAACCAACAAAAACCAATTCTGGTTCTCATAAGTGTTCTCCGATATTTCAGAATACCGTAGAAAGAACGCTCTTATTCCGCTGGCCGTTATCAGTTTATTCCATACAAGCCCCAGTCCGACAGATGCCAGGGCACATGCCGTACCCTCCATCCAGTTCCAACGGAGCACCTTGATTTCCAGACGCACCTTGTCTCTCTGATAATATTTTCCGAGAATAACGACAACTGAAATTGCAGTCAATGCTGAAAAAATGCTGGAAAGCCAGGGAACTTCCGACACTACATCCATGTAATTGCTTCCCATCCCCTTCAGTATCATACCCGCAAATAAAATGCCAAGCAAACTGATCAGCACCATACATCCAAAATGTACCAACATCGGATAAAAGATTTCCCAAAGCATCTTTCCAAGTTCTTCCGGACTCAGCGTCTTTTTCGGATGTCTGGGGTAATAATTCTTCCTTCCCGCACCGTCTGCCGCTTTTTTTCTGTTTTTCTGATGAATTTTTCCTGTATGATGAGAAGATACGTTCTCCTTCCCAGCGTCATCTGTCTCAGCCAGAATCTTCAGGTCTTCCACCGTCTCTGCAATAAAGACTGCGCCTGCTTTCTCAAGTTCTTCTCTTCCGCCATAACCAAAGGCAGCTCCCACACATTGAAGCCCGCACTTTCCTGCCCCTTCCACATCATATCGGCGGTCACCCACCATCACTACCTGTTCACGGTGCTTTTCATATCCGAGCCGTCTCAATGCCTCCTCAATCACTTCATCCTTGGCTGTACGGCTGCCGTCCAGTTCACTTCCGACTACCACGTCAAAATACCCGCGCAGCTCAAAATGACGTAAGATTTCTTCTACGAAAACTGCAGGCTTTGAAGATGCCACAGCAAGTATTTTTCCCGTATCTTTCAGCATCCGTAAAATCTCCGGGATGCCCTTATATATCTCATTCTCATAAATCCCTATGGTGCTGTACCGCTCACGATACTGTTCCACCGCAAGATCTGCCTCAGCACTGGTAAAGCCCCCATATTCCATAAACTGCTGATGCAAAGGCGGACCTACAAAGCACCTTAGATTCTCCGGATTACTTTCCGGTTTTCCCATATAGTTCAGCGCATACTGAACGCATTTGATAATTCCCGGTCCCGAATCTGTCAGTGTTCCATCCAAATCAAATAAAATTACATCTGACATATGTTTTTAATCCCCTTATTAAAAATCACCACTTATTTCTTCATCCCCTAAAAGCAGCTTAATCTGCTTTAACACCTGCGAAATGATGTACCCAGTACATCGTTCCGTAATTAATAAGCTCCTTTACATCCTGTCCGGAGCCGAGAATCCCAACATATCAATGCAGGTTTCCAGAATCTCACGTACCAGCTCTAACAACGAAATCCAGGAAGCTTTCTGCTGTGCATCCTCTTCGCTCAAAATCTTTGTCTCATGATAAAAACGGTTAAACGCATTCGCAAAATCATAAATATACGAACAAATTTTATGCGGCGCCTTCTCTTCAAATGCATTCTCCACAACACTGTTAAACTTGGAAGCTTCAATCATAAGCCCCTTTTCACTTTCGCTTGCCGCCGGGCAGATTCCTCCCTTTTGCACCTCCTGCCCTTCCTCGGTATAACGGCTGAGAATAGACTTAATTCTCACAATGGTATACAAAATATATGGACCCGTGTCCCCTTCAAAAGAGGTAAATCGATCCACATCAAACACATAATCCTTGGATGCCTGATTTGACAGATCTCCATATTTGATTGCCGACAAACCAACGATTTCTGCAGTCTTACGGGCATCTTTGTCTTTTACACTGCGGTTGTCCACAATTTTCTTATACATCTCTTCGTTAATATCATGAATCAAAGTCTCCAGACGCATTACACCACCCTCACGCGTCTTGAAAGGCTTACCGTCTTTCCCGTTCATCGTACCGAATCCCAGAAACTGCAACTTTGTCTCTTCATTCACCAGTTTCGTCTTACGAGCACACCGGAATACCTGAGTAAAGTATAACTCCTGACGCTTGTCTACCACATAAATAATTTCATCCGGCTGGAACAGTTTCATACGCTCCACGATTGTAGCCAGGTCTGTCGTATTATAAAGAGAAGCACCATCTGACTTCAGAATCATGCAGGGCGGGATTTCTTTGGTGTCGCCCTCTTCTTTTACGTCCACCACCAGCGCTCCCTGATCCAGATGAGCATATCCCTGATCTTTCATCGCCTGTACCATCTCCGGAATATATGGCTGCGCATCGGATTCCTTTTTCCAAAGATCAAATTCCACATCCAGTTTCCTGTAATTCCGCTTCAAATCTGTAACTGACACATTCATAATATGATTCCAGAGTGCCCTATAGCCTCTGTTCCCCTGCTGAAGCAGATGTGTCGCCTCCATGGCACGTTCCTTGAAGTTTTCATCTTCCTTTGATTTCCCGCTGGCAGCCGGATAAATCTCTTCCAGTTCCCCGATAGTAAACGGTGCTTCCTCCGGGTACTCCCCGGTATAATTCTCATCAAAATAGACCAGATCCGGCTGACGCTCTTTTAACTCTGTAATGATCAGCCCCATCTGCAGACCCCAGTCTCCAAGATGCACATCACCAATCACTTTATGCCCCATATAACGTCCCATTCGTTTCAGGCTCTCACCAATAATTGCAGAACGCAGATGTCCCACATGCAGAGGCTTTGCCACATTGGGTCCGCCATAGTCGATCATGATCGTCTTCGGTTCTTTCACTTTCTCAATAGAAAGATTCTCATCCTTCTGAATCTGATTCAGATAGTCGGCAAGGAAGGCTTCACTCACCTTCAAATTAATAAATCCCGGGTTCACTGCAGTTGCTTCTCCCAGAATATCGGAATCTTTCAAATGCTCCAAAACATCCCCGGCTATCATAATCGGAGCTTTCTTATAGGTCTTGGCGGCAGCCATAGCGCCATTACACTGGTATTCACATAAATCCGGACGGTTGGACAGGCTGACTCTTCCGTAAGATGCATCATAACCGGCTTCTGTAAATGCCTGCCGTATCTCCTCCGTGATCAAATCTATCATTTTTTTCATATTCCTCACCTCATATCACAATATGCACTAATCATATCACGCTTAATTCCAAATTTCAACAAAGAAAAAGTGAGAAACCAATGGGACATTCTTAAATTTCATCCCATTACTTCTCACCTTTCCCTCTGCAGTATCTCAGACTTGTTCCTGTTTTTTTACCTTTTCCTGTTCATGATTTTTTAAACCTGATTTCTCATAACAATACTGAATAATATCTTTCCTGCGGATAATCCCGATAAATACACCTTCATCATCCACTACCGGCACAAAATTCTGTTTCATAGACACGGTAACCAGATCTTCGATATCACAGTTGATATTGACCGGTTCATTATGCCAGCGGCGCTCCACATTGACAATCGGTATATCTTCCGCATGGTGCAGATTCAGATTATGGCGTTCCTTAATACACCGAAGCAGGTCGCCCTCCGTGATTGTTCCTATGTAAATTCCCCTGCGGTTTAACATCGGTATTGCTGTATATTTATGGTACTCCATTTTTTCTATCGTCTGACGAAGAGTGAAATCATCATTGATATAAGCAACTTCACTCTTGGGTGTGATAAAAAATAAAATATTCATAGATTATTCTCCTGATCGTATTCTTTTCTGTATAATGATGTTGGGGTCAAAAGGTATTTTGCCTCCTATGATACACGGATTGCTCCGCATTTCATGCTCCCGCAATCCTAAAAACATTCGAAATCCGCCCTGTTCGGGCTACTTTCTCATGTTTTACGGGTCCCAAAGTCATGCTTTTTCATGCAAGCATGAAACGCATAACATTTTGACCCTGGTATCATATAATTAGTATACCGCTCTTAGTATAAATCATTTTGGCAGAAAAGTGTTGAAAAATCGGTAAAAAATTCATAAATTTTTCTTAACTTTCCATCCTTCTCATTGTATAATGAATAGGAATGATCCAGATAAGCGATTTTGAAGCAAGGAGGAACACCTATGTCTTATAAGTCAAAACGTTGGGAGCTGGCTGCACCCACACTCATAAAAAATTTTGAAAAGCGTGGTATGGAAGCCTGCTACTGCGAAAACTCAAAAGAAGCACTGAAAAAGGTCCTTTCCCTTATTCCCAAAGGCTCATCTGTCACCTTTGGAGGTTCTGAGACTCTAAATGAAACCGGAATTTTTGAAGCACTCACTACCGGACCTTACGAATTTATCGACCGGAAAAGCGCCAGAACGAAAGAAGAAGCCCGCGCACTTTTCGGAAAAATTGTATGTGCTGACTATTTTCTTATGAGTACCAATGCATTTACCAAAAATGGAGAACTTGTCAATATTGACGGCAATGGAAACCGTGTTGCCTGTCTGATCCACGGTCCGGAACATGTGATTGTTGTCACCGGCATGAATAAACTCTGTGAATCTGTGGAAGATGCCCTTGTGCGGATTCGCGATGCTGCCGCCCCGCCAAACGCTGTTCGTGTAGGTTGCAGGGAAACTGTCTGTATGAAAACCGGCATCTGCGGCCAGTGCTTAAGCCCGGACTGTATCTGCTGCCAGACTGTGATCACCCGCAAATCCAGTCATCCCGGCCGTATTACCGTAATTCTTGTCGGGGAAGAATTGGGGTTTTGATTTTCTGATTCAAACATAAAAAAGGCACGTTTGGTTACACTGTATCTGAAAGGCAGGTGACTATTATGGCTAAAAACACCTTCTCAGGCAAGAATTCAAAAAATGCCTATGACGATGGAAATATTCCTGAAATTGATCTCCCACAGAAAAGCGGCAACGGTCTGGAAGTTCCAAATGTGGAACCACTTCCGGAATCCGAACGTCCGCGAAAAGACGGACCGGGCGGTGAATAATCAGGGTAACATGGTATAAAAATCGAAACATTAAAAAAGGATGCTGTAAAATGTAATTTATCCTTCAAGAGACTGTTCTACAAAAAACAGACAGTCCTCCACTATGAAGAATCGAAACTTTACAGCATCCTCTTTTCATATTTCTTTTTGATATTTTATTTTGTACTTCAGCCTCAACCAGAATCTGCGAAACACCTCTTACAGCCGAATCCCGCGATAACGATTAAAGCATGCAAAAATCTCCTGCTTTCTCGGCAAGGCAAGTCCTGTCGGCAGATAGCTGCTCTCACAAATCTCCGCTAATCCTTTTTCTTCCATAAGCTTCATCATTGAATCAATCACCTGCTGCAGACTTTTCTTCCCATCAAACAGGTGAAGCTCCGCATATTTCAGCAGATATCCAAGAGTTGTCAATTGTTCCACATCCGCCAACTGTTCCACATAACGCAGATCTACCGTATCACGGTTAATCGAAATGGCATCTTTTCCCATCGTCTTAATCTTAATTCTGTCATTGTTTCGAAAAGAAGTATTTGCTCTTGCACAACGCCCAAAAGACGGCAATGCGCACGCAGGGGCAGGCTCTGTGAGTATTGGGAAATTACGGGCTTCCTGCTTCGCAAATTCTGTAATGTCCTTTGGCACATAGCGATCCATCTGCAAGATACAATCGGCTTTATGAAAATACGAGCCGGAACTTCCCGCAACAATAATGGAAGAGATTCCAAATTCCCGGTAGATTTCTTCCACACGATCGATAAATGGGGTGATCGGTTCCACATCCCGATGAACAACGCGCTGCATCAACTCATCACGAATCATAAAATTCGTTGCGCTGGTATCTTCATCAATCAGGAACAGTTTTGCACCGGCTTCCATACTTTCCACCACGTTCGCCGCCTGGGACGTACTGCCGCTGGCATCTTCGGTACAGAAAGATTTCGTGTCCTTTCCGTTCGGCAGACCATTGATAAACATAGAGATATCCACATGTTTGATGCTCCTGCCATCCTCCGCACGAATCTTCATGGCAGAATCATCTGTAATCACATACTCCCTGCCATCACCGGCAATATGATTATAGACACCCAATTCCAAAGCTTTCAGCAATGTGGACTTTCCGTGATAACCGCCGCCTACAATCAAAGTAATGCCTTTTTTGATTCCCATTCCTTTCAGCGCTCCATGATTGGGAAGTTGCAGTGTCACTTCCATCGATTCCGGCGAGACAAATCTGACCGCACCGCGCATAGGTCTTTGTGAAATACCGGACTCTCTTGGCAGAATCGCTCCATTTGCCACAAATGCCGCTAAGCCCATATTCGGCAGCACTTCTCTGATATACTGCTGATCTTCTGCAAGTTCAGCTATCTGTTGAAGTTTTTTACTGTCCAGAGATTGATAATATAAAGATTTCCTGACACAGATCGGCAGAAAATCAAAGAAAATCTTCATTAACTCTCTGGCATTGATGGTTCTCCCATTTGCCGGAAATCCGATCTCCATCCGCAGAATCAGATCTCCGCTCGCTTCATCCATCTGACATGCACTGCGCTCTAAGATCTCCTGAGAGCATCTGCTGACTGACAAAAGACCGCTCTTTCCCGATCCCTTTGCCTTAAATGCAAATTCCTCCACCTGTCTGGAAAACTGCCGGAGCAGATAATCCTGAAGCGCAACTCTCTTATGTTTTACATCAAATAAATGCTTCGGAAATCCTGCCTGCCGTCCCTTCACCCGGATACTTACCTTGGAAGGTGCTGCAAAGGGATCTCCCTGCACATGATCGATCCCTAACAGGTACCCCTCAAACTGATAGACACCCCTGGTATCTTTATAAGCAGGATATCCTTTATGGTCAATCCGATTCAATAACTCTCTCAATTCCACCGCTGACTTCATATTTATACTTCCTTAATTTTCATTTTTTCGGAACGAATCCAGTATTATTATACCATCTTATCGTTCCTTGTAAAGTCAGCTTTTTCCAATGCTTCTATTCTTTCACAGACAAACCGTTCAACCTGACTCTTTGGCATGTTCAATGCTATAGCAAGTTCCCCGTAAAGACTGTCTTCCGCCACATGCAGATATCTTTCATCAACCGCGATCTCCTTTTTCCCATTTGCCAGACGAGACTGCTTTCTCAGATATAAGGTCTTAATAATTTTGACCCACTCCCGGCAGTCACAAGTTTTAAGCGACTCCTTCAGAAGTTCTTCTCTTCGTTTTTCATCCTGTATCCAAAACGTCTCAATGTCTTTCATATCATCAATCAGTCTCTCAGCCTCATCTCTGGATAAGACAGAACGCATCACTATTTTCTGATTATCAACAGGAGTATACACCACACTTCCGCCAGAATAAACAGGGGACAGCGTGTAATAAATTCTGTCTTTTTTCATTCCGGAAATCTTCATCGGGCCAATATTCTCAACACGGCATACTCCGTTGTTACCACAAATAATATACTCTCCTACTTCAAACATTTTCATTTCCTCACTTAAAAACTCAATCTACGCAACAGTTTCATATCTAAGAATCTGTTAAGAAATCCATTCCTGCAAACACACTCTACCATCATAAAAAGCAAGGGCTGACTAAGATTCTTTAGCCAGTCCCTAACCCTGCTGCCACATGCCAAAATCGCCAAAAACTTATCCTTCCATGTAACCATCTACTTTATATGCATTATATTGCTTTCTGATTTTCACCACAATGGCACCATCCGACTCTGTTTCCTTGCTTTCAATCACATACTTCGTACCTTTCTTCTCGAGTCTTTTGCAGTAAATTTCAAATTCCTGCTCCGGAGTCACATCGTTCAATGTATCAAATCTCATCGTCTGAAGCAGACATGCACTTGTAATTCTACGCATCCTCTATCCTCCCTTTCTCTGCTCAATATCATTTTCCCCATGATACCTACGGATTGCTCCGCATTTCATGCTCCCGCAATCCTGAAAACATTCGAAATCCGCCCTGTTCGGGCTACTTTCTCATGTTTTACGGATCCCAAAGTCATGCTTTTTCATGCAAGCATGAAACGCATAACCGTTTGACCCTGATATCATTTTATCATTTTCAAAACTTAATTTCTAATATTTCTTGTTTATATTGTACATTTTTGTCGTTTTACACAAATACTATCGGAATATATTTTGTGCATTCCGACGAACGCAAAAAAGTACGGTGCCCCGCTAAACAGGGTACACCGTACCTTTTCATATATGGTGATGTCTGCATCAGCAGACATGTCCGTTTCCTATGAGATTCATACATCCTACATTCGTCCCGAATTTCCTGGATGCTGTTGACATGCTTCTAATTCTTACAGATACTTTCTCATGGCAGCCTCTACTACATGTCCAACCAGCACAGAGGTCGTAACACTTCCCACACCGCCCGGAACAGGTGTAATCGCATCCACAACAGGTTCTGCTTTTGCGTAATCCACGTCACCGCAAAGCTTGCCTTCTGCATTTACATTGATTCCCACATCGATAACCGTCTGCCCTGCACTGAGATAGGTATCATCAATCACACCTGCACGGCCGGCTGCCACAATCACAATGTCAGCTTCTCTGACAACAGACGGCATATCAACCGTTCTGGTATGGCAGATCGTAACCGTCGCATTCTTTTTGACAAGCATCATCGCTGCAGGTTTACCTACCACAAGACTGCGGCCTACTACCACCGCTTTCTTTCCGGTGCAGTCAATGCCATAATGGTCCAGAATCTCCATACAAGCCTGCGGTGTACAAGGCGGGAATCCAATCTGCTTTCCTGTAAATACACCGGACATGGAACCATCTGTCATACAGTCCACATCTTTTGCTGGGTCCAGTGCATTCTCAATCAGAGACTGATCCAGATGTTTTGGCAGCGGACGGAATAATAATACTCCGTGAATACTGTCATCCTTGTTTACCTTATCAATAACTGCCAGAAGCTCTTCCTGAGATACATCGGCAGGAAGCAGAAACTTTTCACATGCAACCCCCAGTGTCTCGCAGCGTTTTGTTGCACCTTTTTCATAAGAAATATCACTTCCGTTTTCTCCCACACGGATAATTCCGAGAGTAGGTGTAACGCCTTTTTCCTGAAGTGTTGCCACATTCGCTTTAATTTTCTCATTCAGTGCCGCAGTCACTTCTTTCCCCAGTAATTGTTTTGCCATTTTGCTTAATCCTCCGCTTATTTCTATCATTGTCTATACTTTCAGCCGCTCCGCTTATCCGCGTAGAACGAATTTTCTTTCCATTTCTTAACAGTTCCTTATTTTAATCTTGCCAGAACACTATCGAAAACTTCATCTGCAATCTTCGTGTATTTCTCCAGCATTGCGTCACATTTTTCATTCAGTTCTGCAGCGTATGCCTTATCCGCCATAGACTTTGTATTAATATAAACGTTCAGGCTGGCACCTTTCAATGCTGCTTTACAACATGCCGCACCTACGCCTGCATCACTGATTGCAAGTGCAGATCCCTTGGCGCCGAATTCTACCAGAAGCTCAATTGCCTCACAGCACTTCTCCATAATCTCCATCGGTACGGAACAGGCATCCTTCAATACAATTTCCATTACACGCGCTTTTTCTGCCTTCTGCTCTTCCGTCTCACGCGGCATACCATAAGCTTTGGAAAGCGGTTCAAATACTTCCGCATCCCGCTCAATCAGACGAAGCAGATCTTTTTGAAGCTGATCTGCTTTTGCCTTCAATTCATACATCTCTGCTTCCACATCCGCATATTTTTTCTTACCTACAGTCAGGCTTCCTACCATATTTCCAAGTGCAGTTCCCACTGCTCCAACCAAAGCGGAAGCGCCGCCGCCGCCCGGTACCGGTGCTTTTGTTCCCAATACTTCCACAAATTCATTACAAGGTACAGTTGAAAATCCCATCTTTTATGTCTCCTTCTCCTATGAACATCCTATTACTTTGAAACCGGCGGGCGTACCGTATACAGCCCGCCAGTGAAATCGCTTTCCGCGTGTTTGAATTTTAGAACAGACCGGTAATCTTTCCTGTCTCGTCTACATCGATACGTTCTGCCGCCGGACGTTTCGGAAGTCCCGGCATGGTCATGA